>Ga0256409_1000484_pt1 | contig 24336 bp, 26 predicted proteins | sample PhySR1_FD_185981 | JGI IMG/M metagenome (GOLD analysis project Ga0256409, IMG submission 185981) | Leaf surface microbial communities from sunflower plants in UC Gill Tract Community Farm, Albany, California, United States - DLSL S.R1 | ecosystem: Host-associated > Plants > Phyllosphere >...
TTGCTTGGTTTGATAATGACAGAAGACTGTGTAGAAATTATGAGTTCTTAATGGAAACATCAGAAAACATGGTCAAATTATCTGCTATAAAACTTTTATTGAACAAAATTTAAACAGACTCTAAAAAACACTAACTTTTATTATGGAGCAAATTATAAATTGGTTAGGTAATAGGAAAAACTTTTGGATGGCAAGCATTATTTTTTGGGTGCTTCTATCATTCATTATTTCTATAGAAAGATGGCTTTACTTTGTAATTGTAGTAGTATGTATATGGGGTTATTTGCATGGTTATATTTTTGAACTTCAAAAAAAGGATATTATCAGAGATTTGATTTTAGAAGTTGACGAACTAAAGAGGAGAAATGCTTTTTTAGAATCTAATGAAGAAAGTTTTGAAAGTAAATTACCTCGAGAAATGCAATTAAAAATTGCTGAAAATGTTGAAAAGGTAATTATTGATTTACAGGATGAAATAGACGAACTCACAGAAAAAAATCAGCTGTTAGAATCAGAATTAAATTCCCTTAAAAAACTAAATAAATGAAAGAAAAATTAATAGAACAAATCCAGCCCATTGCAGAGAAATATTTCTCTCATGATGGTCTATACAAAGTAGAAGTACGTATCGGTGACAGAAAGCTTCTCATTCATATTGAACTTGGTATTTATAATTTAATATCAACTAATACTCTGGAATTATTTAAGAGAGATACGGCAGAACTAGTAAGATACTATACTATTTTTAGTCCAATACAAATTGGAGTATCGAACAAAGAAACGCTTACAATAGTTTACGAGATTCACAACCTAGATTCTTAGTTTAACTATGGAATTTTCATCCGGATTCCGGATTTTTTGTAAATTCCGTAAGTCTGAAAGAGCGCCACAGGCTAAATGCTTGAAAACCAAACATAACAAAAAAGTCAAAAATTCATATAATTATAAGTTATGTTAACCTAATTTTTATAAAATACTAAATTACAATCAAATACAAAAATTATGAAAAAACCTATTAAAATGAGTTTAGAAAAAGATATTCTCTTAGCTCCGGCAGGAACCGGAAAACCTAACAGAACAAAAGAAAATTTAATTTCCTTTTTACAGGACTACTACTCTCAGATTATAAATGATTCCTTGAAAGAAAATACTGAGGAAGAATTATCAAAAGAATTTTTCAACTTATTTTCATTCCACGAAAATTTTGCATTTAAACTACTATATCAAGCAAATATATTAAAAGGTATTTGGACTGAGATTCTAGGTAATTTTATAAACTGCTTAAAGGAGCTTCCTTATCAAGAAGCAGTTCTTATCTCTGAAATGGATATAAAAAATAAAGTGAAAAACAATCAAGAAAATTTAAAATGATAACAATATTAACAATGAGCAATACAGAAAGATTTATTCTTTTTGGAATTATGAGCTTAGCTTTGACAATATATGTTCTAAAGGAATGGCTTCCAAAATGGAAGGTGATAAATAATTATAATAAGATTCTAAGGATTATTCTTTTTAGTAGCCTAATAATATATAGTTTTTATGTCTTTAAGATCTTCCAGGAATGGGCCAATACAGCCAAACCATATATTGGGGTTGGTAAAATGATGCATCAACAGTTAGAAGATATTTTTATGAATGAGCTGAACACAAATCATATCTTTTTCGGTTCAATTATTTTAGTAATCATTACAGGAATTTTATCTTTTTTAGTCAAAGATGCAAGTAAAAAGAACAATGTAATGAAAGAAACTTTGAAGCCTAGTAAATAAAAGGAAAAGTCATGAATTATTATTATACAACATTTATTTCCTCTGATTCTTTATTGACCCAAAAATGGGAGGATACAGCCATTGAAACTATTGTTAATTTAGTTGTTGGTGATTTTATAAATTTTAGGGAAGAAAATTTTTGCGAAGCATTGGAAAAGGACTTTGGAACAAAAGAGTTTTTAATATCCAAAAGAATTTTCATTTGTGATTCCGACCTTGAAAATATAGGGGGCGTTTTCCGCCTATTTCTACAGCCTGTAATAAATTAATATCAAAAAACGATGGAAACATATAAATTACCACTATATGCATGTATAATCATTGCGCTTTTTGTCTTTATCATTAGACGACTTAGAATTTCGACAAGAATAGTTACATATTTAACAATAGTAATTTTCGGATATATATGGTCTGGTCTTTTAAAGTTTGATGGAAAAATTAGTGATATTAAAGATCTTCTTCCATATTTGGGAATAATGTTTTTATTATCATTGCTTACGTTAATAAATGATTTGTGGATAAAAAAAGATGATTATTAATCTTAAAAAACGATACTATTATGAATACAAATGACTTAATTATGAAGCATTTAAACGCTTTAATTTCTAAATATCAACTAGAAATAGATCTTCTTAAGGAAATGAAGAAAAAACCAACTAATGAACTGCATCAGGCCGAAATTGATATTAACATTGCATACTTTGAAGAAGAAATTAAGGAGATACAAGAAATTGTAGAGTCTTTAGATGAAAAAGGGAAAAATTATGTAATTATTCCTATGGATGAAATACCTAAAGGTATACGTATTAATCCTTTTAAATACTTATCTGAGAAAGAAGAACTGATTAAAGATGCCGTAGAGCTTTTAAATGAATTTAAACAAGCTAATGATGATTCAACAAAATTTGATGTGGAGCAAAAGGTTACAGGTATGTTCTTTAATAAATACTATGAAGATTTTCCGCTTTTTTGCGTAATTTTTAGCCGAACTGTTAGTTCTCATTATACTATTGATGCAACAGAAAAATTTTTAGAATTGTTAGGGCAATTTGAGTATGAGGAAGCTTCAAAAATAATTGATCTTTGGCTTAGTGATAATAATACCCCAGGGAAAAAAACTGTTTAACATATTATAAATATTATAACAATCAAAAATTTAATTCTTATACTTTCTATTTAGTATGAAAAAAAAACCTTTATTTAATCAATGGATTGCTACTTTTTTATGGATTATTTTTTTAGGATTCTGGTTTGTTCCAAGTGACATAATTTCATACCCAAAAAGAGTATTAATAGAATTACCAATATTCTTTTTAATAGGACTTGAAATATATAATCCTTTAGAAGAAAATAGAAATCCTTTACTTTGGAAATGGAGACTTTTCTTTTGGGGAGAACCAAAATAATGAAAATTTTATGTAAATAATCGAGCTTCTTTTAAAGGAGCTTTTTTAATGAAAGAATTCTCATTTACTTTTGTAATATTCGCACTTACTTATAGAATTCGCATCTTCTTTTGTAAATCTAAGCAGAAAGTAGACGAAATTTTTTTCTGAAGACAGCAGATCCGGAAAGCTGCACGAAATTTTGTCTACAAAATGAAAACCATGAACAAGATCCGGAGAAAGAATTTGTCTACAATTCTTAATAGTTAGTTTCTATTACGGGAAACCATAATAATAGAAAAGTTAAATGAGATAAATAGAATATATATTTTGTTTATTCGGTTTAATTCTATATCTTTACTACATATTTAAAACTTTAAATTTTTGCGATATGAATAACAATAAGTCTTTACAAGAAACAAAAACAGTCAGATTTGAAGTACTGGAAATTTTAGATACTAGAAAGACCGGCTCCACTATAGAAGTAGGGAAAACTTATCTAGGCACTCTTTACCCAAATAATTGGGTTTACTTTACAGATGTTAATGAGCAGGAATGGGCTTTTTATGTTGATGATACCTGTAGAATTATAGAAGAAGTCGAACAAGTAAAAATGTTTTAAATGAAACAGTCTGCATACATTAGATATTTATCTGCCCAGGATGAAAAAGTATTAGAAGCTTATAAAAAGGAAAAGCAAGAAAAAACTAATACGAAAGCTTTTGTAATGGCCATCTATGATTACTTTGAACAAAAAAAAAGAATAGAGGACCTGGAAAAAGAACTCAGAGCAAGTAAAAGCAGAGAGGAAAGCTTAAAAAGTAAATATCAAAAGTACGATATAGTTTTCGACGGCATCAAATCAATAATTAACAATAAATAAAAATATCATGAAAATAATTTCCGTTATACATCAAAAAGGAGGAGTAGGAAAATCTACTTTAACATTTAACCTGGCAACTAATCTTAAAGAATCCGCTTCTGTTGAAATAGTAGATATGGATTATCAGGGTTCTTTGCTTAAAATCAGAGGAATTTCAGAGGTTCCCATCCATACCGCGGATAAGTTGGATGATCTTTTAAAAAAAGATTTGGATTTTATCTTTATAGACACCCCACCTTATTTATCTGAAAATCTGCCAAAGCTCATAGAAATGTCAGATGCTATTATAATTCCAACCAAAGCCGGTTATTTTGACTTCCTGGCTATTGAATCTACAATTGATCTGATTAAGCAGACAGGCGGGGAAGATAAGTCAATGATTGTTTTTAATATGATAAAGCCTAATACTACTCTCACATCTGAAATAAAGGAGAAATTATCAGAGTATAATATAAGGGTTGCAAATAGTATGATTTCCGATCTTGTGGCCATAACACGCTCAGGATTGGTAAACGGTGTAGAAGACAGCGAAAACGCTCAAAATCAAATCAATGAACTAACAGAAGAGGTAATTGAATTCTCTTATAAAATGAATTAAAAATGGCAAAAACAAAGAAAGATTTTTCTGCAATTTTAGATAAAGCTAAAGAAATGCAGGTAAAAACTCCGTTACAGAAAGTTGTTCCTGTAGCACCTAAAAATAATGTAGATACAGATCATCATAAATTAAGTTTAAGAATGTACATAAAAGAGTTCCAGGACTTAACTAGATTTGTTAATCACATGATTGTAGATGAAAGAAATCTGACTTATAAGATGTCAGATGCGATCTCGAGGGGTATCCATTTAATGGCGGAAAAAGATTCTGTAGATAGGGGAAAAGAAAAGGTGAAATTATCAGCCGGCCGGAAAGATCAAGCAACTGAAGCTGAGATCAAAGGAACAACTGTAATTATTCCTATAGAAGATATGGAACTTTTAAATGATATTATCTATCATAAGATGATTACTGAAGGTAATACTAAGTATTCAAGATTAGATCTTATGGCTGATCTCATGAAAGAAATCAGAGAAGAAAATCCAAGCGTTTTTAATTAGTATTTATGGCTACAAAATCCCAACGCTACGAGATCATTATAAAAATGCACAATAAAGCGGAGCTGAAATGGCATAATGTCAATACCGGTACTTTTAAGGCACATCGTAATATCAAAGAGCTTTATAAAAATTTCTGGGATTATTATACCATCTATAGGAAGTCTGATAAAAGTATTTTGGAAGTGATCTATAATAGAAATGTTCTCACGATTAAAGCAATAAGACTTTTCTTGAGTTATAGGCCCAATTCTAAATTTACCGGTATAATTGCTAACTTTAAATTTGAAAGGAATGGTTATGAAATTATCCGGGGGATTAATTTTTCTGATAAAATTATTTTAGACAGAACAGAAGAATATTTTACTATTCCTGAAGATATCTACTTTAAAGCTGTAGAAGAGCATAAAAAAGCCTTGTTTGATTACTATACAGCAAAGGGCCATTTAATTGCTAATGATGAAATTTCTGTAGGAGAATTTCTCCAGGAAAAAATATTAATACAGAGAGTATTAAGAGAAGGGACAGAACCTTCAGCGGATTACCCATAAAAAAGAAATGTCTCTTTCAATGAAGAAAAAGACATTTTACTTTAAATTTTTGAGATATGACTATCTCTTTGCATTACAAAGATAGGAAAAAAAATTACAAAATGACTGCATTTACCAAAAATATGGTGAGGATAGATAAAAATATTTCTTATCATTATTTACATTTTAAAAAATATAGTTTAGATGATAGTAAATTAATGTTTCTCTTATTGGTTTACCTAGCTAAACAACATCAACATGATTTATTTGGAAATGGTGTTTTAGATCCAGTCCAATTTTGCAAAGAATTTAATTTGCAACCACAACATTATATTTGGGCCAAACATGAAGAGCCACGTCAACTAAAAGATAATACTGTAGAGGAATTAAAAGCATCAAAAATTCCTGTTTTTGAATCTGTTTTTGAAAATTCTTTGTTTTGTCTATATTCAGACATTTTTACTTTTCCAAAAGAAAAAGGCAAATTTTATTATAGCAAATTTGCTAAGTATCAAAATGGGGAGGGAATTGATAGTATTCAATTCATAACATCTTTATCAATTAGAACAGTTAAAATAGGAAAGAGCAATAAAAAAGTATATGATTATGAACTAAGTGAAAAATTCATTGCTAATCTTTCTTTTTTATTTTTTAACGTGAACATAAATTCTATAAAAATATCCACTCGTAAAAACAATGATGGTCTCTATTTTCTTATTAAAAATATTCTTAATGAAATGACGGGCAAGAATACAAGTGTTAGAGACCTTGATTTTGATGAAATAAAGGATATTTTAGGCATAAATAGTAATGAAGCTAGTTATGTGAAGAAAAAGATTAAAAAGGCTTTTTCTGAGCTTTTAGAACTTCCAGACTTAAAAGATAAGGGAATCTCATTTTCCTGGTTTACATTACCCAATCATAGATTTGAATATGGTATTAAATTACATTTAGAAAAGGGAGCTAATCAAGTGCTTAATGAACAGGGACGAGAGAAAACATGGCGTGAAGTAAAGCATGATTTATTAAGAAATTTGCTTTTAGCTGCATATAAAAGGAGATATCCTCAATCTGTATATCTGCCTGTTGCAGAATTAAAGTATAATTATTCACAATGGCTAAAAAATCCCACGATTGATGTTGATAGTAAAAAAACAACCTTTGTTGATTTTCACAAAACAACTGCAACACCAGAACTAGCAAAAAAATTGGAATGGATGGCTTCTTCTTTTCCTGAAGAACTTGTGAAAGAGTATGAAAAATACATTTAACGACCTCCAAAAGTGTCGGAGTTTTAACATTTACGACCTCCAAAAGTGTCGGAGATAGCATTTAACGACCTCCAAAGGTGTCGGAGATAGCATTTAACGACCTCCAAAAGTGTCGGAGATAGCATTTAACGACCTCCAAAGGTGTCGGAGATAGCATTTAACGACCTCCAAAAGTATCGGAGATAAGTCTTACGACCTCCAAAAGTGTCGGAGATAATAGAAAAAACAGCTTCAAATATTATTGAAAATCAATATTTTATAATAACGACCTCCAAAAGTGTACAAGTTATATATACTATAACCATAAAAGAATTTTAATAATAAGGCAAGCCAGTTAATATATAATTTTAAGTCTTAAAAGGAATTTTTATAGTTAATTTTTAAAATTTAGTCCAAAGAGATAGACACTTTATAGACACTGTCTATTTTATTGGCGATGTCCTGGGGACCTGAGTTTTCATTACTCAATCTTTTTTCAGAGAATATCTCTTTGGACTTTATTTTTTATTTATTTATCTCTCAAAAAGGATTTCAGACATGCCATTCAATCTCTATCGCATTTAAAAAGTAGACGAAATTTTTTTCTGCAGAAAGCAGATCCGGTCAGCTGCACAAAATTTTGTCTACAAAATGAGAACCAGGAACGAGATCCGGAGAAGGAATTTGTCTACAAATTTTCAATTTATCCATAAGGCTACAAATTCCGTCATAATTCTTTCTTTCCTGGCATTTCCCCTCCGGCAAGAATTCCGCCCGAATTTGAGGGTTTATTTTGCCCTCTGCCGGCTTCCCTTGTCCCTATTTCATTTACGAAAGTATATAACCGGTTCCAGGCCCTCCAATAAAAATTGGGTATCCACTGGCGTGGACCCTCCTGGGGTCAGTCGACGAAAAGTAAAATTTTGTACGTTAAGGGTAAAATCTATTGATTTTTAAATTTCAATAGACTGACTAAATGATTATACTTTTCTTAGCGATCTAAACTCTCCTTTTTTAAGCTTGATACGATCTTCCCAAACATAATCTCCGGTAAGGTGAATATGTTCCCATCCTAAAGGAGAAAGATGCTGAAGTAAATCTTCATTAATTTCTTCGCCCTGTTCTTTCAGGTGCTGCACTGCTTTTTCAATATAAACCGTATTCCATAAAACAATAGCAGCAGTTACCAAATTAAGACCACTTGCCTTATACCGTTGATTTTCAAAACTCCGTTCTCTGACTTCTCCAAACCTGTTAAAATATACGGCTCTTGCTAAAGCATTTCTGGCTTCCCCTTTATTAAGTCCCGCAGTAACTCTGCGCCTAAGTTCCGGACTCATGTACCAGTCAAGCATAAATAAGGTTCTTTCAATTTTGCCTAATTCCCGTAATGCTACAGCCAGTCCGTTTTGCCTTGGATAACTTCCAATCTTCTTGACAATCAGTGAAGCTGTAACAGTTCCATTTTTTATGGAAGCTGCAAGTCTTAAGATTTCATCCCAGTTTTGAATAATCTTTTTACTGTTGATTGTTCCTCCTATATGTTCTGATAATGCAGAATATCCCGTAGATGCTTCAGGAATGAACAGCTTCTTATCATTCAAATCTCTGATTCTTGGGGCAAATTTAAATCCTAATAACTGCATCAAAGCAAAGACATGATCGGTAAACCCCGAAGTATCCGTATAATGTTCTTCTATCTGTACATCAGATTCATGATAGAGAAGCCCATCCAAAACATAGGTTGCATCCCTCACTCCTACATTGATAACCTTGGTATGGAAAGGTGCATACTGATCGGAGATATGAGTATAAAACTGAACTCCGGGACTGTTTCCATATTTCGGATTAATATTTCCGGTTCTTTGGGCATAGCTTCCGGTGGCAAAACGCTGACCGTCCGAAGAAGATGTTTTTCCTTCTCCCCAGTAAGAAGAAAATGAGTGACTTGATTGAGTATTGATAATTTCAGCTAATGCTGAAGAATACGTTTCATCCCGGATATGCCACGCCTGAAGCCAGGAGAGTTTTGCATAGGAAGTTCCCGGAGAAGCTTCAGACATTTTTCTTAAACCCAAATTGATGGCATCTGACAGTATTACAGTAAGTAACAGGTTTTTATCATCAGCTTTATTTCCGGATTTTAGATGAATGAACTGATTTGTAAATTCCGTCCACTGATCTACTTCTTTCAAAAGATCGGTAATTTTAATAAGAGGAAGCAAACCGTATATTTTTTTTCCTAAAATTTCAGCTTCTTCTGGAGCTGTATTTTCAAGAGGTTTAATTTTTATTCTGTCATTAATAATAGAAGTGTCCGGAAGTTCATTCCTTTCAATGAGTTTACAGACGATTTGTATTTTATCTGAAAGAAGTTCCATCCGTTCCGAGAGAAACTCTTCGCCATTCAACGCTATATTCAAAGGAACTTGATTCTGATCTCTCATTTCAGTAAACCTGTCTGAAGGAATAAGATAATCTTCAAAATCTTTGTACTGTCTTGAACCCTGTACCCAAAGATCTCCGGAACGCAGATGGTTCTTGAGTTCAGAAAATATACACAGTTCATAAAACTTTCTATCAGTGCCATTCTCCGTAAATACCAGTTCTTCCCATCTTTTTCTTATAAAACTTGATGGAAGCTTTTCCGGCAATTTTTTTATTTTTCCTTCATATAGGTCTATCAGAATATTTACTGCTTTCAAAATATCTTCTGCTACCGGGGCAGAACGAAGTTCCAACTCTTTCAAAAATTCTCCACCATATTTTTTGATCGTGAAATATTTATCGGATATAAAATACAGGGAATCAAAATTTTGTTTAGCCGTTAAGGTTTTAGCTTCCGAAATACTTTGAGCCAGAGCTTCCCATGAAATAACCGACTCAACAGCATCGAAAGGATCTTCTCCGGTTTCTCTGGCATCAAGAAGTGCATTTCCTATTTTAAAAAATATACCGAGCTGTTCTCCCATGGATTTTCCGGATTCCTGCATTTTTTGAGCTTGTGTATTCTTGGCATATCTGAACAAAGAACCGATGATTTTATCATTCATTTCTATAATTTCATCGATAATAGAAGCTTTGGTTTCCAGAAGTATTGCCACCAATGTTGCGTATCTTCGGGATTCTTCAAAATCCCTTAGATGCTGTGGTGTCATCTGTCTCCCTTCTCTGGCTATTTTTAGTAATCGGTTTTGATGAATATCCTTACCAATATCTTTCGGGAGATTAATCTCTTTTATTATTTTCAATCTCTTTATATGCATCAGTAAAAATTTGGAATTGACCGCCTGTGGGGATTGCTTTAGCCAATTTAGTTGACTGATGCTGCTTTTTTCCTGTACGTTAAGAAGAGCATCTAATAAATGTTTTTGATGATTGGACAATGAAGAACTCAGGGTATCATAAATTTGCTTTTCTGCATTGAGTAGGACTTCTGAACAAAGCCTTTCAATTGTATTGATAGAAGGAAGTTGTATTTTATTTGTCCTTAAATAAATGATAAATTCTTCAGCGATAATTACAGCTTTATCTGTTTGTAATGCTTTATCATGAATATATTTTAAAGAAACTTCTTGCTCAAATTCACTATATGTTTTGAATCCAAAAAATTTTCTGATCAATACAATATGCTCTCTTCTGGTAACATCCCGAATAGCGTATTTTTCCCAAACAGAAGGATTAATCTTAAGCTGTTCGCAAACATATTGTAGAAGTAAAGAATCCGGAGCTTCATTAGATTTTAAAACCTTTCCAGGAAACCGTAGATAACATAGTTGAATAGCAAACCCTAATTTGTTTGCACTGCCTCGACAATTTTGCTCAATAATTATAATATCAGATTCGGTAAGAGTATACCAACGTATGATATCTTCTTTTAAAACAGGAGACTCAATTAAATTTTCTTTCTCTTTTTCAGATAATATTTTTCTTAAAGCCATAATTTCAAATTATTCTTTGCACAAACGATCCTTTTTGCAACAGAACTCAGAATGTTCGGGAAGCATGAATTTTACAGTCGCAAAAAAGTATTGCAAAATAAAAATATTTTGCGATATGTTTGTGCGAAATTTTTATCTTTGTGTAAATATTCTTATCATGAAAAGTATTGTTATTTACCCCGATAATCCAAAACAGTTCTCTGTTATTGAAGCTTTTTTAGAGGAAATGAAAATCCGTTTTAAAAGCCAGGAAGATATTATGATTTCTGAAGAGATAAAACAATCTGTGTTAGAAGGTATAAAAGATGCAGAAGAGGGAAGGATCATTTCAAGTGAAGAAGTAAGAAAAAAAGCGGAGGCTTTATGTTCGAAATAGAATGGACCGAAAAAGCAGAACGTTTGTATCTGGAAGCTTTAGAATTTTGGATCAATCATAACAAGTCTGCCACTTATTCAAAGAAGATCGTAAAACAAGTTTCTGAAAAAGAAGATTACATTGCCAACAATCCTTATGTTGGACAGGAAGTTTTTGATATTCCCGGTGTTCGCTATGTGGTCATTCTTAGAAAATTTTTAATTTTTTATAGAATCAATAACAATACAATTCAAATTCTTTCCTTTTGGGACGGACATAAAAATCCACAAGATTTAGAGTTATAAAAATAGGATCTATGTTAATAGGATATGCCAGAGTCTCCACTCAGGAGCAGGATAATTCGGTTCAGATTGAAGCTTTGAGAAAAGCGGGTTGTGAACTTATTTTTGAGGAAAAAGCTTCCGGTGGAAGATGGGAGCGTCCGAAACTTAAAGAGCTTCTCAGCCATCTTCGCAAAGACGATATTGTTATTGTCTGGAAGCTGGACAGGCTTTCCCGATCACTGAAGGATCTTCTCTTCTTGATAGAACAGATTGAAGGTAAAAAGTCAGGATTCCGAAGCCTTACAGAATCTATTGACACAACCACATCTTCAGGAAGAATGATGATGCAAATGGTAGGGGTTTTTGCAGAATTTGAAAGGGAAATGCTTAAAGAACGAACTAAAAAAGGACTTGAACATGCTCGAAAAGAAGGGAGAATTGGCGGTAGAAAGCCCAAATTAAAAGAAGTCCAAAGAAAAGAAATAAAACATCTTATCCAATCGGGACGAAAAACAGCTCCTGAAGTAGCCAAACTATTCGATGTTCATCCCGCTACTATTTATCGATTAATTAAATATCATTAAATAGAATTTGTCTCACAACTCAATGATGTGGGTTGAGAATCTTCTATAATAAAACCATTCTCGGGTAGGAGGCTGAGAAAAAACATCTATTGTAGGGATCAGCTCACGAAAAGTAAAAAAAACGGGTTAAGGATAAAATCTATTATAAATAATAATTTTAATAGTTATTATGAATTATTATTCATTCTTACTGGTCTTAACTCTCCCGGTTTTAAAGTTATTTTATTATTCCAGACATAATACCCTCTCCAAGTCTTTTAAAGTGTACTGCTCTTGCCAAAGCATTTCTGGATTTCCCTTTATTAAATCCTGCAGTAACTATCCGGCTAAGTGGTGGCTAGTTAGTTATTTAGTGGGGTCTGTTTTTTTAGCCTTTTCCCACCCGTCTTTCGGCATTAGTGTTGCTATATTTTTTTCTTTTGTAAGGTATTTTTTAGCAACATCCTGAAGATCTTTTACAGTAAGTGCTTTTACTTTATCCGGATAATTCAGAATAGCATATTTATCACTGCTGTCTACCTGATTTTGGGAAATTCCCTGTAACCAGAATCCGTTGTTTTTAAGGCTTGTATTATATTCGTTGTATTCTCCTTCTTTGTATTTATCAAGGTCTTTTTGCTCAGGTCCTTTGTCTATCAACTTCTGTAGTTCAGCTATTACACTTTTTGTAAGCTTATCCACATTTTCAGGGCCACAAGGAAAATTAATATTAAAATCATAAGCGCTGTATGGAATTTTCATGAAGCTTCCACTTGCTCCGCCTCCATAAATACCACTTTCGTCTTCTCTTAGTTTTTCAAGAATTTTAATGGTAGCTACTTCACCAAGGGCTGAAAGGGCAAAGGCTTCTTTCTCATTATAAGGAGCTTCTCCGCTATAGGAAATTGCAACAAGGCTCTTCGGCTCTTTTCCTTTTTTATAAACCTTTGTATATCCTCCTTCCACAGGTCTGTAACCTGTATCTTTAAATGTAGATGATTTTCCTGTTGCAGGAAGTGATGCAATATACTGCAGCACTTCATTTTTAAGCTGTGCTTCATCTATATTTCCTACAAAATAGAAGTGAAAATTGCCTGCATTGGCAAATTTCTGTTTATAGATATCATATGCCATTTTATAATCTGTATTCGCCCAATCTTTTTCTGTAGGTTCAAGCCCAATAAATCTCGGATTTTTCTGATTGATAAATTTTGAATATTCATTAGAAAAATAATATTGCGGATCTGAATCTACATTGGCGAGCATTGCAGATTTCTTTGCTTTATAAGCGTTGAATGCATCAGGGTTATAATTTAAATCTGTAAAACAAGCATGGATCAGCTCCATAGCTGTTTTTAAATCTTTTTTCGAGCTCGTTCCGGAAACACCTTCTGTAGGTCCACCGACATAAGAGCTTACACTGACCTGCTTTCCTGCAAGATAATTCGTAAGATCTGTCTTGGAAAGCCCTGCTAATCCAGCTTCCAGCAAAGCATCGAAAGCGAACTGTGTTTTAATATAACCGGCATCCGGAATGACTGATACTCCACCTAGACTTATCGCTGTAAAAACAATTTCATCATCTTTAAAATCTGTTTTTTTGAAAGTAACCTTAGCTCCGTTGCTTAATGTCCAAGTGGTTGTTACTAATTTGGCATCCGCTTCTGTTTTAATAATTTCCCCCTCAGATTTGAATGGCTTTATTAAGCTCTCAGCTTTAGCTTTTCCTTCATAAGGTTTAAGGTCAGCCATTTTCATGGCATCAAATGTATTCAGAACCATAGCCTCTGTTGGCATTTTAATATTATCTTTTTCCGGTCCTGTAATCACTATCACCCTGCTGTCATCCTTTGCCAGCCTTTCGATAATTCCATTAGTTTGTTCCAGTGCTACGGTTGGAAGAACTTTTTTAATATGGTCATACCCCCAGGTAATTCCAGGGATGGGTTCCTGTCTTAGAAAGTTGCTTACATATCCATCAATCAGGTCATCACTTTGGTTTTTGTCTTTGTTATTGTAAGCCCATTCGTAAGAAGAAAGCATCTGTTCTTTTGCTTTGTCAAGTTCAGATTGGGTAAATCCGAATCTTTTTGCTCTTTCCACTTCTTCCAAAAGAACTTTCAGTCCATTCAGCTGATCACCATCTTTTGTAGCAGCCGATCCCTGAAATGCTTCTTTGCTTCTTGCATAAGTTCCTCCGTGGTATACAGAACCATAAGTAAAGGGCGGATTTATGGAATTAACCAGTTCGGCTAATCTGCTGTTCAACATAATATTCACAAGACCTTCTACAAGGCTTTGATCATACTGCTGAACAGTTACATCGGGTTGATAAGCTTTAGAATCTTTGATGATAAACTGTACTCCGGAACCTGTAGCATCAGGATCTGTCTCAATAGCTACCAGAGTTTCTTTATGGTTTGGAAGGTCAAAAGACTTTCTTTCTTTAGGTTGGGAAGGATTTTTATATTTGCTGAAATTATCCTTAATTTTTTTCTCGATTTCATCCACATTGATATCTCCTACTACTACAATCGCCATCAGATCCGGTCTGTACCAATCCTGGTGGAATTTTCTGATAACATCTGGTTTGAAGTTTTCAATTACTTCTTTTTTCCCGATCGGAAGTCTTTCTGCATATTGAGATTTGTATAAAAGCTTTGGTAGGTATTTATCCATCATTCTCTTATCCGGTCCAAGGCCTAATCTTAGTTCTTCAAGTACTACGCCTCTTTCTTTATTGATCTGTTCGTCAGAAAGTGTCGCGTTAAATGCCCAGTCCTCCATCACTTTCAGGCCAGCATCGAGATTGCCGGGTTTATCCAATGGAACAGGAAGCATGTAAACCGTTTCGTCGAAACCTGTAGAAGCATTAAGGTCCTGTCCGAACTTTACCCCAATAGACTGTAAAAAGTCTACTAATTTATTATCCGGAAAATTTTTAGTTCCATTGAAGTTCATGTGCTCCATAAAGTGAGCCAATCCTCTTTGATTTTCATCTTCAAGAATAGATCCAGCATTGATTGCCAGACGGAATTCTACCTTTTTCTCAGGTAAAACATTTTTTTTGATGTAGTACTTCATTCCGTTGGAAAGGGTACCTATTTTTACAGAAGGATCCACAGGTATGTTCTGTGCAAAGACATTTGCAGACATCAAAAAGATGACTGAAAACGAAGATAATATTTTTTTCATCTATTTATTTTTTGACATTCAAAAATATCAATTCTCTATACAATTCGTTTTTTAACTATTGAACATTAATTTATTTTAACAAAGACACAGTTTAATTTACAGTCTCTTATTTCATTAACGATGATAGTATGGTGACTTTGCATTCGGATCTCCATACCCGTTGTTGTGGTTAATGAGTGGATCAGTATTTTTTTTTGAATCTTCCGACACTTTTCTAATAAATTCTTGGTTTTTATCTTCTTGAGATTTTGAAATTTTATTGTCTGAATAGTCAATTTGTGGTGATTGTGAAGCACAACTGAACAAAATTCCAATAAGACTTAAAACTATTATTTTTTTCATTCTAAATTCTGTTTCTTAAAAGCAAGCAAAAAAAATACCAACTTGGTAAGATTCTACAATGATTTTGGCATGGAGAGACCCCTTTCGAATTTACGGTTACAAACTACATGCAGTTTGTTCTTTAAACAGTGTTTTTCAAAGCATAGATTTAAGTCCTGCATCAATTCATGACTTTCATTTTTTAAAAGATATTAGAGAGTAGTTATCTTATTATGTTTTGCTTGGTGATAAAGGTTATCTCTCATTAGAGATACAGATTGATTTGTTTAATTATGCGAATATTACTTTAGAACCCCCCAAAAGAATCAATCAAAAAAACTATAAACCCCAATTTTACTTATTCAAAAAGCATAGGAAAAGGATTGAAATCTTATTTTCACAACTATGCGATCAGTTTATGATTAGACGAAATTAAGCTAAAACTTTTGAAGGATCCAAAACCTGAGTATTAGCAAAAATTACAGCTTTAACAACAGTTCAGTTCATTAATAAAAACTATTTCAACAGAAATATAATTTAAAATGCACAACGGGTATTATTTATAATAGATTTTATCCTTAACCCGTTTTTTTTACTTTTCGTGAGCTTGATCCCTAAAGTGGACAAGTTATTCCATACTCACCAGTTATTATTTATTAATTCAATCATATTAATCTATCAAAGAATTATTTTTGATAGATTTTATCCTTAACGTACAAAATTTTACTTTTCGTCGACCGACCCCTTTTTAGAAGATCATGCAGAAAGCAGAGAGAATGACAAACGCCCTGTAACAGACAAGGAAATGCAGGATAATTATTTTAGGATCATAGAGGAAGCCAAAGCAATTGTAAGCTAAAATTTGTCGATAATACTGCACGTATCGCCATCATAAAAAATCCATTCCTGACCGTTTTCATCGGTAAAATGAATTTCTTTATTATCCGGATAATAAAGCCCTACGAATCTTTCGCCTATCTGAACCGTAGAGCCTTGTTGTAATTCGTTTTCGATTTTTAAAACCTCGAAAATGACATAATATGAAGTGTTTTCCAAAGGCTAAAAAAGATTTTTATTATAATTAAATTTTTTTGCTGAATTCTCTGTTATATTTTTCTTGCATTTTTGGGAACTTTACCTGCCAAAAATTCTTTTCTCTGTATTTCATCGCCTAAATCCATTGTAAAATTCGTCCAACCTCCAAAAAAATTTTTAACTGCCATATTCCAGTCTCCAGTAACATCGTCTGAAAATTGCCAAAGAATATGGTAACCTTTCTCATTTGAAAACCCTTCATTATCTGCCTGAAATATTCCTCCTACTTTACTCCAAATTGCAGACTTGATAGTTTCTACAATCCGAAAATTTTCTTCTTTCATTGATGCGTTAAGAAGCTGGAAGACATAAATAACTTTTACTTTGTCTAAATATTTGTAAAGCCACTTAGAAGCTGAAGTTGGCTTATATTCTATGATTTCATCTTTGAATTCTTCTATTTCCCACTTGCCGGGTTTTTCATTAGTTCTGTTACGCTCAATTCGCATTAATTTTTCACCTTTTACATTCGAGACATCAATAACACTAAAATTCTCAGGACTTTCATTTTTATCAATAGAAAATTTTGCGGTTAAGCCTTCATTTGTCAAAGCACTAATAAGATCATCAATGTGAATTTCATGGTTTGATGCGCCCAATATTCTAATATAATATCCCATTTTTATTTTAGCATTTTAAATATTTTTTTTCCATTCTTGATACGCTTTATCTATAATAGGCTTTATTTTATTGTAATTTTCCCAAGTATCCCTCACCTCATATAAGTTGTTATATTCATTAAATGTTTTTTCATAATCATGAATATATTGTTTATAGTCTTGATCTGCATAATAATATTTAGAAAATTTATTTCCTATATCATTCATATCTTCATCCCAAAATTTACTGTCACATTCTTTTATTAAAAAATCTCTTCCTGTCATCAGTTGCTTTTTAACTTTCTCTAATGACTCTTGGGATTCTTCTAAATGAAGATCACCAATTAAATTATTTTGTATTATCCAACATAAAAACATTCCTATGTGTGTTCCTCCTTGTTCTTTGGGAAATTCCTTAGGAAAACCATTTCCTGATGAATGCCAATCTATTCTGTCGTATGTCATTATTTATTAATTTATGGTCTAACTATTTCAACTTTGGTTGGAGGGATTTGAGAGCCTTTTGGCAAACCTATCGAAGCTCCTTTATTACCAACAACTGTTGCTCCTGATTCTTGTATTTGTGGAAAAGCCGTTTTTTGATTTCGAGTTAAAGGAGCTGTGGCTGATGATTTACATTCAATACAAGTAATGTTGCCCTGAGCATCTTTGGTTACAAGATCAAGTCTTGTTTTAGTTCCATCAGCTGCCTTAACAGTAACTTGTTCTGCCACTTCTTTTCCCTCCGCTTGTAATGCTGATTTTGTTGTTTCTTCAAAAGCGGTTCCTTTTGCTCTGTTAGCACTTAGAGTACCTGCTCTTGTTGTTGATAAAGTAGTTTCTGCTCCTGCTTCACCAGCGCCAAAAACTCCTTTTATAGCATTCCATGCTCTACCAAAAAAGCCAATTTTTGCCAGACCAGTGACAACAACCTCTTCGATTGCCATTTCAGGTAATATTGAGTAAACAGTAACAATTGCGGGTTCTAAAATTGCATTCCTTGTTTCATTAAAAATCTGATAATTTTTGCTATCTCGGTAATTGGTAACCCCATCCATTTCTGCCATATACTTAACATTGGGGTCTTTGCTATCCATGTCAAAACTTGTCATTTCAAGTCCTTCCAACTCTCTCCCTAAGCCTATTTTATTTTCCTGAAATGCAAAAGGTGAATTGTAAGTATACTTTTCAGCCAGAGGATCTACGTTGAAAAATCTTCCTAATTCTGGAATATTATTTCTCCATTTAAAAGAACCCCACCCTGTTTCCTTTTGTCTTTCCTGACCTTGAAAACCGTAAGTATAGCTTTGCAACTGGGTGAAAGTTCCGTTATAACCCTGATATTCCAACCCAAAAGGATAATAATTCGTTTCCTTGTCAATGGTAGCTGAGTTGTTTGAGTTGTAATAGCCTAATCTTATATTTCCCCAAATATCAGAATAATTGTAAACATATCTTTTCTTTTGATAATCGTAATATCCTTCACTTGTTGGGAAAAACTGTAAACTGTTAAAGTTTCCTTGTCCAAAATACTGGAATTCATCAAGATAATCCGTGTCCTCAGTGAGCATTAAACCACTTTTTGAAGCATAATAAGTGTATGCTTTCTTTAGTTTTACACCGTCTGCTCTATAAAAGAATTTGATATTATTGTTATTCTGAGAGAAAATAACATCTTTTGGCAGGTTAAGATAGTTGTAAGAAATGTTTGTTATGCCCTTATCAACGTGGTTTATCATATTTCCGTTAAGGTCATAAGCAATGGTATTACCTCCATTTGGATAACCTAAATTATTACTGCTATTATCCGAGACATTAAGGAGCTGATTTCCTTTATAAGAGCTATAAACTAAATCATCAATCAACATAGCTGTATTGCTGTAAGACTGGTATCGTTTCAGAGTTTGGATATTCCCATTTTCATCATAAGTCAAAAATTCTCCGTAACCATTAGTTACAGGAACAGTTGCAAAAGGTTCAAGATATGAAGCATCCGTAAGCCTGTCTAACTTATCATATTTATAGGCGTATCTTCTTAGGATGTTTCCGTTTGTTGTTTTCCAGTCAAACTCTGAAATACTGCCATTGTATTTTGCTGGTGCAAAAGATGATGAAGCTGGATTGTCATACTTTAATTCAAACCCAAATAGCTTATTATTAAAGCTGGCTGGGTTATTAGGGTTATTAATTGAAGTTAGCCAACCTCTGATATTGTAAGTATAATCAATAGATTGTAGAGGAGTTCCTGTTGTATTTCCAGTCTTTTTATTAATCTGTTGCCCAAGATCATTATAGGTATTTTCAGCCAGTAATTCCTCCTGCAAATTATCAACCTGATGATATTGTTTTAAAACTCTGTTTTGATTGTCATAAACAAATCTTTCCTTTACTTTTACTTCAGTATCGTTGGCTGTCTTTTTATGGTAGATGTAGCTTTCCTGAACTAATCCTGTAAAATCCAGTTTGAATTCTTTATTGGTATACCCCCCTAAATGATTCACAGTTTTTAAGGCTACCGGTTTTCCTCTTTTATTATAGTAAGTATATGTTTTAGTCCAATTATCATCATGAATATTTTTTACATAACTGGCTACCTGAAGACTTTTTGTTGAAGCATGATTATTTGCATCTAATGTCTGAGGAAGAGTATTCTGTCCTAAAATAGTCTGAGGAATTGCAGGAGCTTCTGTTGGGTAAGTATCATAGTAATTTACAGCAAGAATGGTCATGCTTCCGGTTGGAAAAGCATTCTTTGTATAGAAAACATTGATACCGTTTAAATTAAAAGGATCGGTTGTGCGTGTTTCGTTATTCCCTGCATTAGCCGTCATATTATTGAGAGCTGTCTGCATCTGTGATCTTGTGGCAGTATTGGCAAAGAACCCTGTATAAACAACTCGGTGAAATCCATCATATTTAGTGAAGATCCATCCCCTTTTTGTAAAGTTGTTATTTACAGTCCTTAAAACGGCATCCTGTGCTAATACAGGTCTGTCTTGTTTATCATATACTGTATATTGCCATCCTTTGCCAGGCAATTTTTTTTCTACCTCTCTATTCCAACCATCATACCTATATTGATAACATAAATCGTCTAAAATAGTCTGTGTAACAACATTTCCATTATTTTTAATAAGTTTTACGGCTTTAGGTGGAATTACGAACGCTTTATGATTATATTCATTGTAAACATAGTAAGTGTCAATATTTTGTGTGCCATCCGTATTACGAATGAGAAGTATTTGTCCCCGTCCATTTGTGAACTTAATTACAGGGTTTCCGTCTTCATCGGTTACTGTTGTTTTATATAATTGAGATGCTTTATAATGTCCGTTTTCAGAATTGGGGTCTGTTGCAATGCTTATTACGGATGAAGTTGCTTCATTTGCCCATGTCGTATTAGTTGTAAATTTTAAAACCTCTCCTGCGTTGTTTGCATCATACGTAATTTTTTCAGTATGACCGGAACTCATTTTCCATGAATCACCAGCCTGTGCCACTTGCAAAACTCGGTCTAAAGGTGAATTTTCAAGTTCTTTTTCTGCATAAGCATTTGAAACACCATAATAGGAATTTGCTGTACTTTCGTTTGTTATACCTGAGTGTATGGCAGAATTTAGAGTACTTATAGGAGTGGGTAAAATTTCTTTTGTTATTCTCCCGAATCCATCATAAGTGATTGGAGTTACTAAGTCTTTTCCTGTGGTGGTTGCCTTGACATTTACGATCTGCTTAGGTCTTCCCAAACCATCATAGTAAGTTACTGCTTCAGATTTTTTTGTACAATCTTCATTTAAACAAGTAATAGATTGAATGTAGTTTTCGGTAGGAGTAAGCTGTGCAAAAAACTGGCTGTATACAAGGATCGCCAAGAATAATAAATTTTTTTTCATTTTGTTTTTTTTATGATTAGGAATATTTTTCAGCAAAGGGCAATTATAAATAAAAATATCCATTCCCGAAATAGGTAAAACCCCCATATTTTTGAGATAAGTATTTGTCTGTAAAGCTATACCGGAACAGCGACAAATGATGTCGTATATTAAAATTATTCATATTGTATTTAGTTTTTAGGCATAAAAAAAGCGTGGAGCTATGTCTACTGTCAAGAGGTACTGGTATACCCGAACACAAATAAACAAGCCCACGCCGGAGCGTGAGCATTGCATATTCTTGTGTTCAATGAAATTACCAGTTTTCTTGACAAGAAAGCAAATGCTTTAATTTTTTACCGTAAATGTTATTGGTGCGAATTTAAGAAAGAAAAATTAAATATCCACCCAGTGAAATTTTTAAGCCGTCACTTCCTCAGACTGCTCGTTTTTTCAAAACGCTTGCCGTTCGTTGCTCCTTAGTTCAAAATTTCTTCGACAATAAAAGTCAGGAAATATATACACAAAACAGGGTCAAAAAAATGGTAATGAGTATTGACAGTTTTGGTGTAACAAACCTTTTTAAAGCCTGTTCATACCTTGCAGAGCAGACGATATCCTGCAAATTTATCTTTACTAAAAAAGTGCGTCACAACTTTATTAAAAATCATGAAATACCTTGTAAAGCCTTTATTCATGGTGTTTACAAAGAAGTGGAAAAATGTGTCCTTTCGGGAATGCAAGTAAATTTTTCTATTTGTTCCGGATAAATTAAGCAAAAAGGCAAAAGCTCCAGTGTGATATTATTTTTGGAGAAGCCGTTTTCAGGGATCGAAACCCTGAGCAATGAATTTTTAAATTTTTAAATTATGAAAAATATTGATTTTGAACTGCTTGGGCAGTTATTGGTAGTGCTTGAAAGCACGATTAGAATAGTTAAGCAGATCAGTGATCTGAAAAAGAAGAAAAAAAAGGATAAGGATTAGTGATCTAATCCTTTTTCCTTCGCTTCAATAAAGTTGCGTTCTTTTACACTTTCGATGAGTTTTTCGTGGATGTCTAACTGTCTATGGTAAGACATCCGGAAATACTCTATTTGGGATTTTAAACTTTCAAGATATTCTTGAGAGATATTTATCTGTTCCTTTAGAAATGGATATTCTGTAATACGTTTTTTAAACTCTTCATATTCTTGTTCAGTAAAATATTCAACATAAGGGTAGTCGTTTTCCTGTTCCGACAGGCTGTCGCCATCTGTCGTTAGTTTGTCGTATCCGTGTCGCAGTGCGAGGAAATTTACAACATCAAAAGGGATTGAAAGCCCTTTGTTTGTTGGGTTTTTTAGGCTGTCGATTAATGTCGCAATGTGTCGCTGTATTGTCCGTTCGCTAACGCTAAAAAGTTCTGCAATCTCTTTAGTTGTATAGTTTTTCATGCTTTAATTTTTTACGGGTAATATTCCTTTTTTCTGATATACACCAATCAGGTAACCGACAGAATTATCAATTTTCAGTTTTCTCTGTCTGATCTTTTCGTTCAGTTCTGTAATTAAGATGTCAAAATCCTTTTCTTTTTCTTTTCCGGCAATCAGCTCTGCCTGTTCTTGGTTTAAACCATAGGTAACCAATTTTGAGGCGAATTTTTGAATATTTATAGGTTTTTCAAAATCAATTTCGAGCTGTTTGAATTTCTGTGAGTTAATTTGTAAAGTAATCCAAAAAAACTCACGACCACGTTTTTTTAGTTCGTAGTCAATTTCTATATCAGTATTTTCACAAATTTGTGTTCGAGCAATATCCAAAACAAATTTTTTGAAATCACTTATTCTTTCAAATTGTTCATTTCCTTTTTTGTCAATCAATCCGAGCATCTTTTTGAGTTCCGGAATTTCAAACCTTTTTGTTCCTACACTTCGCCATTGACAGGCAATCGCATACAGTCTTTTAGCATATTTTGAAGAACAGTTTAAAACTGATTTTAACTGCATAGCAGTAAAGTTATTTTTCAAATCAAAAAAATACGGTGTTGCTTCATCGTTTAATTTTACTGTAAAACTTCCTGTACCTTTCAAATATTTTACACGAGAGAAAAGCCAAATTTGATCGTAACTTTCCGGAGTGTCAATTTCAAACATTCGAGAACCTATACTCTCTGTTGCTTCCCTTAGTTGTTTAAGATTCCATTTTCGCCCTGTAATAGCTTCAATATCGTGTACATGGATAGTATATTCCAATTTATCTTTTTCAAGGCAGGAAAGCACCATAAAAAGAATATCTAACATACAAGAAGAGTAATCATATCGTCCTGAAGTGATAACATTATGCTGATAAATTAACTTATCATCCTTGCTAATATCCATTAGTTCCATAAATGCAATTTTTTATGAGAGCAAATATAATTAAAAACGATTAAATAAAACGATAATCGTTTTGATATACCGTAATAAACTTATAAAAACTCGTTTTTAGCTTATGAAAACTCGTTTTAAACTTATAAATCCCCGTTTTAAACTTATAAAAACTCGTTTTTAGCTTATGAAAACTCGTTTTTAAACCTGTAATGTAAATATAATCAGTACGTTACAAAGCCTTAAACTAAGAAAATAAGAAACTAATAAATATTTTAAAAAATACGTTTGTTCAATCGGAATTTTATTTGATCTATTGGAGCGAAAATTTTTCCTGTCATTCTGTCATGTGCAGGGTGGAAGAAAAACAAAAAGAAAGAAAAACGAACTTTTCATAAGTCGGGTTGCGCGCGGTTGTTATGCTTTGCATAATAAACAGCGATAGATAAATTCTATTAAATAGAGATTACCCTGCGCTGAAAATCGGGGAGCTGTCCGGCTTCTGATCAGTGCGATATCCACTCCGGAGCAATCCTGATTTTTTCCTTCAGCTTTTCTATTTTTCTCCTTTATTTTTTGCTGAATGTCTGGAGTGTTTTTGTTTCCGGTGCTGATCTGGAGTATTATCACTTTGGACTATTTTGATAATGGGTAGAGCTGGGCGATATTTTGGAATTATGGGGAGCTGTACCTGAGTAAAATAAGCACAGGTTGCAGAATAAGGGGTCAGTCGACGAAAAGTAAAATTTTGTACGTTAAGGGTAAAATCTATTGATTTTTAAATTTCAATAGACTGACTAAATGATTATACTTTTCTTAGCGATCTAAACTCTCCTTTTTTAAGCTTGA
>Ga0256409_1000487_pt1 | contig 24125 bp, 18 predicted proteins | sample PhySR1_FD_185981 | JGI IMG/M metagenome (GOLD analysis project Ga0256409, IMG submission 185981) | Leaf surface microbial communities from sunflower plants in UC Gill Tract Community Farm, Albany, California, United States - DLSL S.R1 | ecosystem: Host-associated > Plants > Phyllosphere >...
CAAGTCTAGTGTTAGCCGACAAGTCTTTGGAGCCCATTCCAAGCAGGCCCCTGATGAGCAGGATCATATGCACTCTGTTTACGTCCCGGCTGGAAACGACTCAACAGCAGGGGCCTTCTCAACGAAAGCTTTCCTAAGCGCTTGCCTAAACTCGATCCGCCATCCGCTGTTGAGCACCGACGTCGCTGCACGTGAGGGTCGACTCGGCGACTCTTTTCTTGGCCGAACCACAGAGGGTGCGATGCGTTCGGCGTTCGAGAGATGCCTCGTGGCGAGGCGTACGCAGTTCCTGATCATAGACGAAGCCCACCATGTAATGAACGCGAAAGGTGGGGAGAGGTCCGCCGGTGCAATCTTGGATTCATTCAAGGTGCTGGCCGCCAGGACAGGAGTTCGCCTTGTTCTCGTCGGTTCCTACGATCTTCTCACCGCGGTCAACTTGGCTCCTCATCTGATCGGCCGATCTCAAACCATCGAGTTCCCCCGCTACCGGGAGTCAGAGAGGGACATGGTCGAATGGTCAAGGATAGTGCGCCACTACTCGAGCCTCATCCATGAGGACGCGCATGCAATGGACGAGTACATCGAGGCACTTCATGACGGCTCATGGGGCTGCATAGGTGCGCTTTCACGATGGATCCGGAATGCTTTAGCTTCCTGCCGATCTGAAGGCCGCTCGATACCCGGACAGGGTGATTGGGCTCGGACCAGGCAGCTTAGCTCAGCGCTTGCCGCGGTTAACGCTGAGATCCGACGTGGAGAACTCCACTTTTCAGCAAGAAAGGACGTCGCCATGCCCGAAGCAGCGACGACGTTGGTCGTGCGAGCGAGCAAGAAGCCAGCTCCATTCAAGAGGAAAACACGCCGCAATGAAGTCTGATGACGAGACCACTCCACGCCTACTTCCGTTGGAAATAATCGGGAAGAACACTGGCGATGTCGAGGCACTGCACTCATACGTGCTCCGGCTTGCACGTCTACACAGTGTCACTCCCTCCTACCTCTTCGAGGTAATTGCAAGAAGGTCGGGCCGACACTCGGAGCTTCGTCCTGGAGACAGGATAACGGCAGTAGTGGGCCCCCAGTTGGATAGACCGCGCCCAGTCGAACACTCGGTCATTCCGCTTCTCACAACAATGGCGTCGGAGTGCGAGATTGCTCTGAAGAACTCAACCTTCATGTTCTTAGCCAAAGCGCTAAGTCGGACCGTGACCTGCTACTCCAGGTTCAGCAAATGGTGCCCTGGCTGCGTCGCGGATCAGTCTTTAGGGGGCGTCCCGATTCACCACAAGCTTGTGTGGTCCTTCTCAGCCGTCAAGGCCTGCCACGTCCACCGGATGGGACTTACCAATCAGTGCTTAGAGTGCGGCGCAAGGCCGCTTGGGGGCCCCGCGTATGCTGATTCATGTCGCGCCTGCGGGACGCGCTTTGATCAGGTCCATCCTTCTGCGCGCGTAGCAGTTGTCCATGAGGAGTATGCGCTGGATCTAGTCGAACTAGTCGATAGCTCCATGTTCCGGACTGGTGACTATCAAGTGGGAGCGATCAAGAGCTTCATCCATCGACTCGTCTGCTACGTCTGGCTTGAGAAAAGAGAACGCTACCGGTTCGAAGGGCTGCCACGTCATGAGTTCATGACATACCTACGTCGAGAGCAGCCGCCGACCCTCTCCATGGTCAGACGAACGTCAGCGCGCCTCGGACTTCCGATCGACAGCCTCCTGCATCCATGGGGTCCTTACACAAGAGACTTCTTTCTCCCCGAGCATTCCTTCCTTCCCTCTGACTTAGGCTCATGCTCACCCTAGGTGAACAGCCCATGCTTCTGTAGGCAGTAATCCTCACGTGCTCGGCAGCACTTTTCCGGAACCCACACGGCCGATTGCGCCCTATGGATGCAGCCATGCAGCCCGCAACTTGTAGCCACACCAACCGCAACGTTGCCTCTTTGATACACCCAACGATAGACTTTCAACTAAGGAAATGGGTGACGTTCGCGCTGATAACATTCCTCAGAGCAGCGTCAATAGCTGCTTGATTCCAACGTCGCGCCAGATTTTCCCACTACCCATTCAGGCGACAACATGATGAACAACCTGACGCTTCTTCAACAGATGAGCATCGTTGCCGGGGTGATCGTGCTCTTAATTGTCTCACTTACGGCGGCAGCTGTTTGGCTTGCTCATCGCCACAACAACAGGGACTGATCCCTCTCAACGGACATCATACGTGTAGCAACACGTCGCATAGCAGCCGCTCTACTGCCAATTAGCCACTCGCTGACTGCTACGCGCCCAGCGCTGCTTTCGGCCAATAGCAGACATTCATCCTAGAAATGCTCTCCGGGCCGGACCCGATCCGCGCCTGCAGCGCCGCAGGAGCGCCGGGAGGCGAGTTTGGTCACCTAGGCGCCGAACGGCGCTTGCGGGGCTTCGCGCCTCCTTAGCGGAAGCGGTCACAGATTCGCAGTCAGAACGCTTGGAAAGGCGGACCGTGCGACCGCCTACTGCATGACTGGAAGGTCTTTGCTGAGGGATAATTCGCGACATCTGACTGGGATGCTTTCCGACACCATGAAACCAGGAATCTGCAGGAAATGCATCGTGGATGATTTTCTGAGGGCTGAGATCGACGCAAACGCAGAAGTCGTCGACTGCAGCGAATGCAGCCAAAAGCGCAGAGGCATCTCTATTGAGGATCTTGGCCGGAGGCTCGAAAGCATACTTCGGCAGTACTACGTAGCAGGCGAATCGACCAAGCGCTTCGCAAGCGCCGATGACGACAACGGCTCGTGGCAGCAACTGGGAGATGACCTTTCGGACATCGTCCAAGATGTGCTCGGGGAGTACTACAACTGCCACTCATCGATTGTTGATGCGGTCAAGGAAGCGGAGAACTGCGATCCCGCTTCGGGAGACTACGGCTTCTGGGACGATGGAACCAACTACCAATTTAGATTTATCCAGTACGAGCCAAGCGCCTTCCCAGGTTGGGACGAGACGAGGCGAGAACTCAAGCACGGGCGCAGGTTCTTCAGTCCGGCGGCGATGTCGATGTTCGCGGCCCTATTCGAGGGTATCGATGACATCACTGCACGTGTAGAAGGGAGACAGGCGCCCGTGTGTTATGAACTACCCATGGGCGAACAACTGTTCCGCTCGCGGGTCGTCGACTCTGAATCAATGCAGGCTGAGGTCATCGCCGCACCTTCAAGTAAAGTCGGTCCGCCTCCGCCAGAGTTGGCTCGGAGCGGACGTATGAACGCCGACGGCGTATCGGCGCTATATACATCAACTGAAGCAAGCACCTGCGTGGCAGAAATGCGGCCCGCCATCGGGAGTACTTTAGCGGTAGTCGAGCTCCGAACCACACGCAAGCTTCGGGTCCTGGATCTCCGTAGGCTCGAAACGGCTTGGGCCGAGCACAGCTATTTCGATCCCAAGTACTCAGAGAAGCGCATCCGTCTAGCGGCGCTACGTCAGCTGCATGAACAAGTCTCCCAACCCATTCTGCCTGGGAAAGAGTCCGACTACGTCGTGACCCAGACAATGGCAGAGTACCTCGCTCACGTATGCGTCAAGCCCTTTGACGGAATAGTGTTCCGTTCGGCACAAGACGCCGACGGGACTAACATCGTGCTTTTCGCGCGCAGCAAGCCATTTGACGGAAAACTCTCTGCAAGATTTGGCGTGAAGTACGCAAAAGGAAGCCTCTGCTTCGTTCGCATCAGATCGGTGAAGATAGAATACCAGAGCCTATCTATCGTCAAATTTGAGGGAAATTCGTATCTACTTGACGCTAACGGGCAGCCAGATTTCGAAGACGCCTATTTTCATTCTGGCAGTTTCTAGCAGCGATAATATTGCCCTTCCCCGACGCCGACCTTCGGCTGAGAGCTGCCGAACGCTACTGCGTACGCGTGCGTTCGGGATGAGTATCGGAGTTGCTCCAGCGCGGCGCGTTGGTCGTACAATAGAGGTCCATCTATTCCCCCTTGGCACCACCTACTCAAAGAGCACCGGGATTCTTCATCCACTCGGCGGGGGGGTTGGGTGACAGCATTAGACCGCTTCGTCCCGAGATGAAATTTTTTCGGATTTCCCTTGATCCGACCAGCCGCCAAACGAAAACAAAGCAGGAGGCAGTTTTGATTGAATCCCTTATCAAGAACCTGAATCAGGACATTGCCCTCCTTAAACTTCGCATCCAGCAGGACAAGGATGCGGGCTTTAACGACATGTCGCGTCTTCTCGAATCGATGTCAATTCAGTTCTTCAAAGCCGCAGGCATAGCGAATCTAGAGAGCAAAAATCAGATTCGGGTCAACTTTCCCGCTATTGATTCCGCCGACGCCCATAAGGACGGCGGGATTGCGGTACAAGTAACATCGGTTGCAGACGCAGCGAAGATTAAAAAGACGATCGAATCTTTCGAGAAAGCTGACTCCTCAGGGAAGAGCTTAAGAGACAAGTACGCGAAGCTTTACATATTTGGCTTCTGCAAGGCGTCAAAACCCAAGGTGATCCCTAGCTACTGCCAAGTAATCGGAACCGGCTTCTTTGTAAATAAACTTATCGACCTCGATGATGAGGTGAGCATTCAAATTGCCATCGACTCGATCCGCCGTCATGTTGATTACTCGTCAATTCACCCCTATGACGACGTGCGGTGCCTAAAAATCGTATTGGGCTATGTTGGTCGTAATGCAGTCCGCCACTATATGTGTTGCGAAGGGCCGATAGACGACATGACTAAGGGCCTTAATGAGATCTCAGAGCTTATAGGAAAAGGAACTGTCAATGGGAGGCAAAAGTCCAAAGCTCAGCACGAGTTCGAAGATGAAGATATTGGACGGTTTCTTCGGCACGTACTGAGTCAGGTCGGAGAAATCAAAGCGATCATCAACCACTCCAGCCATGATGGTTTCGTCGCTTTAAATCAGCAGGAGATGAGGGCAATTGACGCTCGGAAGAAGTCGATTGCTCAGTCGGCAGCAGAGATCGCCGCAAGTCATGGTATAGACATTCAAATGGGCATGCTCGAAATCAACAATATGCGCTGACTAGTCCGGCAATAAGCATCGCGATGTCTGCTCTCCGCGTGAGATTCGAGCGATGATAAATCTACTGATCTTTCGGCATGGCTAAGCGTCCGCTTCCGGCCAGAAGTAGCCCTTGAAAGCACCTCTGCGAGAGACCACCGCGGACTGAAGGCGTAACTCCGCCAGCGACAGCTATGCGGCCGCCCACCGTGCGACTCGCGGGTGTCTCAGAACGCTGGGAAAATTCAAACCAGTAGCCGGCCAAAGGTAGCGGTGAAGCCAGCCCGTTTGGGCAATCCGGTCCCGCCGGCATCGAGATGAAAAACGTACTAGCATGCTCGCTGCGGGAAAGACCACTTCAGGGACAGAACATGATTTCAAGCGCGGCAGCGACACACCCAGATGCCCGTAGATGGGACGAAAACTGGACCGCCATTTCAAGCGGCGAAGGCGGCGGTCAGGGAGACGTGAAGATCGTGGTTCGGAAGGACGGAAATGAGTCCGGAGAAAGGTTCCTAAAGATCCTTCGACACCCGAATGATCCGAGCCGTCGACAACGAATGTATCGTGAAGTGGCGTCGTATCAGACGCTGCAGCACCCAGCGATTCCCAGGCTCATCGAGACGAATGCCGAAAACTTCGGCGACCGGGACTACAAGCTCTACTTGGTTACCGAATTAGTGAAAGGTCCAACGCTCGATAAGTACGTTGAAAGCCACGGACCTTTGCCTCTCTTGGATGCGATTAAATTCGCCATTGCATTGCTGGGTATCGTGGAGCACTGTCATCAATCTGAAATCGTTCATCGCGATATAAAGCCTGCCAACATCATCCTGCGCGGACTCAATCCCGGAGATCCTGTGCTTGTGGACTTCGGCCTCTCGTTCAACGACGATAAGGTGGCACGAGATGCAACCGATCTCTATGAAGAGGTCGGAAATCGGTTTCTCCGGCTGCCCGAGCTCGCTCCGAGTTCGCCAATCAAGCGTGATCTGCGCAGCGACGTGACGTTCTGTTCAGGCGTACTCCTTTATGCGCTCACGGGCGAGCTTCCTGCTGTACTTGCAGATGGTCATGGCCAGCTACCACATCAGGTGGAGACAACCAGCGAGAGGCTCTCTTTGATAGATGATTTCTGGCGCGTGAGCCAATTGAAGCGGGTCTTCGATACTGCGTTTCAAAATTCGTTGACTAGAAGATGGCAGTCGGCTGGGGAACTTAGATCGGAACTGCAACGAATTGAGACTGGTGCCATTGAGATCCCGATGACTCGTAAGTCGCTACTCGAGGATGTTCGCGCGCTTCAAAGCTCCGCGTCGTCCAAGGCGAAGCAACAACTGCTTAGCAGCCTTGAGAGAGCGCTTCGGGAGATATCTGACGTGATGTCTTCGCTTGAAGCCCAGAAGATCGCCCCCACGCTGCGACCTACGCAAACGGCGCATGAAGTAAGAGTCGAGGAACGGTGGGCCAAGACAACACTCTGCTTTCTAATGTCCGCATCTTCGTCGATCGATCCCTTCATTCAGTTCCGCGTGGTCGCCGTGGGTACTGAACTGGTAATTTCCTCGACGTACGCGGGAGATCTATCTGAGCTGCATCGCACGCCGCTTGATTCGCCCGCATTCTGCCCTGCTTTCAAGGAAGCCGTAGAGCGAGTGTTCATCCAACAGATTCGCGACGAACTCCTCAGTGAGCAGCGATGATGATCAGTATACCGTTTGCTTGGACATCCTGATCATGCACTTCTGCAATTGGGGACTGGTTTCGTAGCGCATTGGGCCACGACTAATCCTTCCGCCACCCAAGTAATGGCCGTAGCCGTTGACGTCTAATGTTGAACGGCAGCTTCCAGCCAGAAGCGGACATGGCGATCCGAGTCAGGCCGCTCCGATAAGGACTGCCACGGCCGGCTAAAAAGCCGACGTGCAGCTCGAGCCTACTCTGGACCTGCGGCGCTGGGCGGCTCTCCACATGGCGGGGCTTCTACTTAATCTGGGCCGGGCACGTCGGCAGCCCTGGTCCGGAGCAAAAAGGGCATCCAGAGCTGCGGCGGGAACGGCGTCCTGAAGTGACGACATGCCATCGCGATCACCACCCAAGGCCCCTGCTTTACCGCGGAGAGCGTATCCAGGCTGACGATGGCCTTGGACTCAGCCTTCTTTATGTCTGCTCGCAGCAGGTCGCCAATCTGTTTGGGGAACTTAAGAAACGCCTCCGTCGTGCCGCTTTCGTACTGAGCCGGCTGCCGGTAGATCACCGACTCGGTGAGGTCATCGGCGTACCAGAGCTGCAGGCAGACCCTATCGAAAGCCGAGCCATGGCGCTCGCGCAGGGATTGGTAGACCTCATCGTGACCGAGGATGAGGCTCCAGTACATAAGCGTCGGCACTAGAGTACTTAGGTGGCGCAGCTTCTCCACCTGGTCCTCAGAGAGCTCGCCCACCTCCATCGCTACCAGGTCATCGAACGCGTCGGTCGCAACAGGGAAGTGCTGCTTGACCTTGAACGCGAACGACACGCGGGAAGCCAGGTCGTCTAGCCATTGCTTCGCCGCCTCAGACTTGTCCGTGAGAAACAGCAGCAAGAAGGCCAGGGACAGTTCAATCGCATTGCCATCGTATCGAGGCGAGCCCGAGGAGGAATTGTTCCTGATGACGGCGATCAGCGTATCTGCGACCACATTCGCGTTGGCCGTCGCCACCTCCTTGCCTTCCCCTAGTGCCATCTCAGCATGGTGTCGTTGCATGAGACCTATCTCGGCCAAGATTCCAATCTGCTCGAAGACCTTGTCTGTGACCAACGCATTCTCTCTAGCGAAACCGGATAGCCCATCCCTTGCCCTAAAGAAGGGTTCAAGTTTGTCAAAGTAGGCCACACAGATGCGATCTTGGATCTGATAGATGTCCCGGAAAGCTGAGGTCGCAGGGCGATACTTGAAGAGGTCCCGGGCCCGGATCGCCTCCCACGCCCAAAGGCAGCAGCGCTCTCCCATCTTGAACGCATTGAGCAGGTTACCTTCCTCATTTGCCCAGCGAAAAACAATCTCCAGCACCAACGCCACGGTCTTCATTTGACGAATGAATAGCTTTCGCCGGGTGTTGTTTAGCGCCCGGGTCCCGTCGTGACTGTCGATCAGCAATACCTGGGCGATCTTGTACGCGTGCCGCAGGTCATAGTCCCTTGAACCAATCAAGGCAATGGCACGACGAAGGTCCGCCCGCTGTGAAGGATCGATCGCATATTCGTCCAGCAAGTGCGTATCGACCATGTCCGCCAAGTCGTCACCAGACCAGAACTCGAACCCTAGGTTCGAGTTCGTGTGTCCGTTGATGTAACCCGTGTAGTCCTGCTGTACTTCCTGCTTAAGCTCGCCGGTGGAGCAGATAACCACCTTGACCGGCAATGCTTGGTGCTCCTCGCGCACCGAGGTATGCAGGTAGGAGTCCTGAATCTGGTTCAACGTTGCACGAACCGCATTGACGCCGCCATCCCAGTCACGACGCCCCAGATCGCCAACCTTAAGCACGAACAGATAGAGCGTCTTGATGCCGTTCTTGTCCTTGCCGACGGCCGCTACGTCCACTCCATTCTGGCGCACACCTACCTGTGCCCGACTAATCGGAATGAGCTTCATGCGTGCGAGCAGATCCGGAAGAAGTCGGTCCAGCTCCCCCGACTCGCGAAGCTGGCTCAGGAATTCCTTAATGATGAGCTTCATGCCCGGTCATCCTCCAGCTTGCCCAAGATGAACTGGCGGCGCTGCATATCGCTGCCGACTTTATCGATCGCCTCGCTACGTGGCACCGCAACTGAGTGCGATGCTGACATCATCGGTGTCGTCTCTCCGACTTCTCCATCTCGCATGAAGAACATGGACCGCCCGGCTTTAAGCGGAATCGACGTGGCGACCTTTCGGAAGAAGGAATGTTTACTCGCTTCTTCGAACGCCTCATTCATCAAGCGTCCCCGCTCCTTCTCAAAGCGACTCTCCTGCTCGGATGACGGCCTCAGTTCTTCAACCACCGGGAGTCCCTTTAGCGGGTCGTAGTACGCGCGCATCGCCTCAAGGATCTGCTGAGCCAATCGAGTCTGCGCATCCCCTGCGCCCGTCGCGACTAACGGCTCCAGGTGTTCCCTCGTCGCGACGGGATAGTCGTACCCTATGAACCGGGCCATGACTTCAAAGACAAGCGTAAACACTCTTGTCTCGGCATCGTGCGTGCGTATCATCGACCAGACCAGTGAGACGCGCTGATGATCACGCACGACATTGGCCAACGTTCGCCGCGCCAGATGCAGCAAGCCGGCCGCGCTGAGCGCGTCCAGAGCGGATACCGAGAAAGCAGTACCCCGCACCTCCCTCAGGCTCAGCTCATCTAAAATCTTCCGAGCCATTCTTTGGTAACCGATGGCGTCGGCTATCAGCCATGCGACCAGCAGGGCTCCCAGCGCTTCGCCGTCACTCACGATCTGCGCGAACAGTTGAGGGAACTCTCCAGGCACTGACGGCGCCCGTTCCGCATTGGTATGCGCCCATGTCTCCACCCAAGCTAACACTCTGGACTTGTTCCCTGAGGTGTACTCTTGGGCCAGGATGTGGTCGATTCCATGTCCCGCACCGCTCTCCTGCCCTGTCTTAGCCGCAAGTAGATCAATCTTGTCCAGGTACCAAGGCTGCGCTCTGGGCTCATTCGCGCCATAAGCGAGATGGTCTCCGATCATCTGTACAACATCGAGACCCTCCAGCGCTGCTATTTCGTCGATCAGTGCGTGCCGATCAGGTGCGGTGTCCACCAAATAGAGGCCCGCTCGCGCAGCCGTATTACGCACGGCCTCGTCGCCACCCTGCAGCTTCTCCCGAATCACCTCCACCGCACGATCAATCTCGGCCGCGTCGATGTCGCTCCAATCAATGAAACCCAACGCTTCAAGCGCCGGCAGCGCGACCAAAGGATCCGGCGCACTCATCAGGGTGTGCACACGTGCCAGCCACGGTTCCCTGTCGTTCTGAACCCCGACAGTGAGACTGGTACGCAACAGCGGCGCCAACGTCAAATGGAGCGCCGCAAGGCACCCCTCAAACACGTGCTCGATCTCTGCCGGGTGGCTCTTCATCCAATTTCCTATCGCAGGCGCTAGGAATCCCTTTGCTTCCAGTAGGCGCACCAATATCAAGACATTGGGAATGTCGAGTGCATCCAACAGCGGTATGACGTCTGCAACGAGCCTGCCGATTCTGTACGGATGCCCATCGCCACCACCAAAGGCGTCGATGCCAAGTTGCGCCACATCAACGCTACCGCTGTTGTGGAGCTCTGCAAGCGCAACGGCGGGAAGATTGTCACCACGTCCCGCACCGGAGGCCGTCTGGCACCGCAAGAGGCCATCGAACATCTCGGCGGGCGCTTGTAGCTTTGGCTCAATGACAGCTGCCTGGAGGTACCCTACCGCGCGAGCCCTGGCCTTCTCAGGGTCAACAAAAGATGGCGTACCGTCTATCATCTGGCACTCATTGACCAGATCCTCTGGTGTTAGCCCTATATCATCTAGCTTTATCGACTCGGGCTTTGTCAGACACAGCCACGCGAGCTGATCCAGCTTGGCTTCCTTATCGTCCATGGCCTATCTCTCCCCATGTTCTCTTAGCTTAAAGACGGCTCAAACGGCATTCCACGGCGCTCACGCCCCGCTGCCGATGTTCTTGGATGTCTCTGCGCATATCTATTTGATGTCTTCGTCGGTCAATGCGAGCCATTCGATTCGTAGTCGCCAATCTTCATATCGTTGTGGTGAGCTGTGCCCTTGATATGGGTTGATCTTAGGGTCGCTAGGCCCGGCCAACAAGCCGACGTACAACCGGACGCACAAAGGCGGTGTCCAAAGGTGCGTTACCCGGCTTTGTCCCGACGGTCGCGCCCCTGATCGGGTGAGCTAGACCCACCCGTTCTTCAACCGAGTAGGCCTTTCCTCTGATGTCCGCTTTGGGTCGAAAGCGGACGTTAGCACCGGGCCAGCTGCCAGGTGGTCCCGATGTCTGCTTCCGGCCAAAAGCGGACGATAAGACGGTCTTTCTAGAAACTCCTATACGACTCACCGGGGGCATCGCTTCGGTCTGTTCTGCGCGCAAATGACGGCGACTCAAGCTCGCGATATGGATGTTGCGCAACCTGTGGGACCAGACCGCTGCTACTTCTGTTTGAACTGTTTGAGCAGGGACTCCGGGATGAAAGTGAGGCTTCCCCTTGCCCGAGAGCATGCTACGTAGAGCTTGTTTCGCGAACCGGGTTTGAGTTGACTCAAAGTCGAAGCGTGGAAGGCCTTGACGTTTGGAGCACTGAGGACGACGCAGACATCGCCATAGTGATCTGCACCTTTCGAAGCGCCCCAGTTCTCCGAGAAGCAGCCGTACTTGTAGTGCTCTTGGTAGAAGAGCTTGACGACCGACGGGTCACTATAGAGAGCCAGGACAGCTTCCGGATCGGACTCGAATCGAACTGCGGTCTCTCGGTCCTCATGCGCAACGATTGAGACGCCCAGCTGGTTGCTGATGAACTGGCAGACACTCACTGAGCAGCGCCTGCTGACCTTGAGGGAATCCGTGTCCACTCGAAGCCCTGCTGCTACGAACCTAGCCTTGTACCTTGTGTAGTCATCATGCAAGGTGCTGTTCTTCTGGCCATCCCGGCTTGTGTCGTACGTGTGCTGGTAGAAGTCCCCGACGAAACACATCTCGACTTCTGCCTTCGCTGCTTCAAGCAGAAAACTGAAGTCATGGCCGCCAAAGTCTTGGACTTCGTCAACGAAGAACGCATCGTAGTACTTCTCGAGTCGCTTACGAACCAACGGCAGGACACCCGAGCGATCAATGAAATCCGCTAATCGGTTTGAGTACAGCCATCTCTTTGGTGTCATGTACCTGCGATCATCGTGGACCTTGAACACCGGGCGCTGAGGCGGAATCTTGAAGGTGACGCCTTGTGACCTCTTCTCCATTGCTAGGAAAGGGCGATAGCAGAAGCCGTACAGGAAGGAGAAGTAGGTTGAAACCTGGACGTTACGTGGGATGTGTCCAAACTTTTGAACGATCTTCTGACGAATGTTCTCGATGTTTGCGTCGGTGTAAGTGACGATTAGGAATCGACGATCAAGATCAAGTTCAGAAACCAGCATGGATGTCTTGCCGGAGCCCGCGACAGCAAGCGTTACCCTCTTATCCATGCAATCGCCTGCTCGATGTAAGTGGGAACAGTGAGGGCCTTGCCGTGATTTTCGAGAAGCCGGAAGGCGACTTCGGTCTTGTTGTCGAGCATGTAGTCCTGGACAGACAGCGTCCGCCGTCCCGCGGCGAACAGATCATCACAGGATTTGGTGTTGTCCTGATAGATACAAATTTCGAATGTGCTTCTAGCTGGATCTGGATCGGCGAACACTCGTATCTTGTCGCTTACGAAATCCTTGTAATTCTCAACGCAATTCAATTGGTAGTCTTTGTCGTTGTCACGTACAACCGCAACCTTGACCCCTAGTACCTTTGCAAGTTCCATGTAGCGTTTGAAGCTGGTTCCGTCGACAGATATCACATGGATGCCGTCGTTCTCTGTACTAGATCCACCGGAGCATGACTCATACAGAGCTCCCATCAGAATGAACTCGGCATCTCCTTCAACAAGGATCGCCCGATTACAGAGTGAAAGTTCAAGCACATTGTTGTCTGGCGCCTTCATGAAGAATCTGGCCGTATCGTCAGTCAGATTCTGCAAGGAAGCCGGCTTCGCAGCACCAACCTCGTTCAACAAAAGTACTTTCCGCAGGTTCAGTCGTGTGGCGATGAAGCTGCTGTGGGTCGCAATGAATAGCTGCTTGTCCTTGGATGCGCCGATTCGCTGGATCAGCTTGTGCATGTGCACGTGACTCAGGTGATTCTCGGGCTCCTCAAGAAGAAGCAGGTCGAGAGCCGACTCCCTATTTCGGAGCGCAAACTCGGTCTTTATGAAGCACTGCCGTCCTTTACCCTTTCCTTCAATAGGAATGTCATCCTCGGTGATCACCAAGTCTGATTCGATACTGGACCTGGAGCTGCTACGGACGTCGAATTTGTAGTCAACGACCGTATCATTCATTGTCTTGAGGGATGTGTCGCGGAAAACCCTCTTCGCCTTGCGGTACTGATAGGCGTGCTTGTTCCGCTCGCTGGGGGTCGACTGTGCAACATACATCGCACGCGTGTAATCGCGATTAGCGTAGTCGTTGTTGATTTGGGAGCTATCAATCAGAAGGTGCTTAAGAGGCTTCCGGTATGGAAGCAGTGTTCTGTCAGCAAACGTTCTGAACCTCACCTCGTAGAACTCAAAGGGAAAGCTGCCGTCCTTATCGGCCAGAGCCTTCTTGATCTCGTCTGTGTACTCGTCCATTGGAAGACAAGACACTCGAATGCCGCAGCCGTCACGACGAAGGCTGTTGTTCCTTCCGTCGAACTCCTGGTCGCCCAATCCCTTGAAGTACACCTCGATATGGAGGACCGGAAGATTGGCAACATTCCGATCACCGCCGAGGAAGTCTGAGATTGCCTGTGCGCTGAAGATCGTTTCAATTCCCAGCGCCTCGACCTTGCTACGACTAGAGCTGAGAGCAATGTCTATTGCCTGCAGAATTGAGCTCTTTCCTGCTTCATTGCCTCCAGCAAGTATGTTCAGCTTGTCGTCGAAGGAAACATCAAAATCTCGGAACTTCTTGAAATTGTTTAGGATCAATCGTTCAATTGTCGGCACCTGACACCCCCTGTGTCGCCTATTCCATGGTTGTTCTGACTGGCCGCTAAGATGCCAGGGCCGACCGTACCCTGGAGCAATAGCACGAATATATATACAGATGTGAGCGTTTGAGAAGTGGCGAACCCTGCCAGTGAGGACATCTGGTACCAGCGGCTTTGGGCCTGGGACCGCCTTGCGTGCAGGGCCAGATCAATAGATTTTTGCGGAGTGTGCGTAGATGGCCAGGAAGTTCGACTTGGAGTCTGATGTTGTCAGGTGGCTGGTTACGCAGATTCAGGGTGGACTGCTGCTTGATGAGATCGATGGGCGCGATAGCGTCACCGCACTAGCTGCGATGGGAAGCCAAGAGAACTTCCTCCCGGCTTTTGGCATCGACCACTTCTCCCGCAGAGCTTCCGCAGATGCGGCTGCCAATGTGCTGGAGCATCTGGGCTCACTTGAGGTCATCTCGGTTGACACAAGCATATCCTTGACGACCGGCGAGGTCCTCCGGCCGGATATCCTTTGCTTCAACCAAGAGACAAGGACACTGGTGGTCTTCGAGGTCAAGCGGGCCACGGATACTGAGCGACAGACTGTCACCGAGCTTGCAGGGTACGAGCAGGAGCTTCGGAACGCTGCGCCGTTTCTCGGCACCTACGACGTCCTATTTGTCGTTGTGGCTGCGAACTGGTCAACGCTGCTGACACATGCCGTTGGGAACATGAACGCTTGGTCGGGAAAACAGTACCTAGGTCTGAAGATAGCCCCGGCGACGAGCGGCTTTCGCCTAGTAGTCGAGATCCCCGAGGCTTGGCACCTGACTGGTGCTCTGTGCTTGCCCGGGGAGGCACTGCCGTCCATCGATCTCTACCTTCGGCCCAAGGATCGTGAAACCTGCCGCTCAGATGATCAGGAAGGATGCGGTGCTGCTGACTTGGGGGGCGTTGATGATGCCAGCCGGTACCCTCCCAGGATCGTACTCACAGCAATGGAAATGATTGCACGGGAGGGGGATCGCACAGGGGCGCATGGTTTCATGATGTTGTGGCGCGACGCTGGAGCGTACGGCTCGGGTTGCTGGTGCTTGACACTGACCACGGTGGATCCCTACGCGATGTCAGCATGGGCGACTGACAATGGTCTGCCACAGCGCTCTTCAGAGGCTACGCAGTACTTCCGCTCTAGTGTTGAGTCAGGCAGCGCACCCCGGTCACTCTATGGCATTGCCAGAGCGGCACTCACTCTGCTGCGCGAGAGTTTTGAAACAGGGTTTGAAAGCGATCTTCTGTGGGCGGTGAAGGCTCATGGGCTAAGGCAGAGGGCTGTGCCCGTTCGGTTTGACTTCTGGGGAAGCCTGGGGCGCTACGCCCGGGAGCTTGTAGCAAATCCTGCAGTCCGCCAGAACTACATGCCCTTCATTTCCGCCAGCCAACTAGACTGGACTGATCCCGTAGTGGGGATGACCTTAGTGTCCAACCTTACAGCTGGATCACCATTTCCCAATGGCCTGATTGGCTGTGAAGAGGCTTTTGCCGTCGGACGTGCTCTTGGTGACCTAGGCATTGCCGCCGATAGCTCATCGCAGAGCCACCAGCATGCCGCGGTGCTTGAACCTATGCTCGAGTGGTCGCAGCTTGAAGCGGTCAGGTATGGGGTCGAGATGCTGCAGATGTCCAATGCCAGCATAGAAGTGGTAAAGCCAATGCCGACGCTATCAAACAGATCAGAACAGGGACTGGAGAGACTCCAGGAGCTAGTCGACTGGGTTGTACTTGATTTGATTGGCTCGGATCACCCTGCTCATCAGGCATGTTTTGAGATTGGGTTCTCCAACGCACTTCTATTCGACTGGATAGAGGATGGTGCCGCTGATCCTTATTCGGGGCCGGCTGCTACAGAGGCAGCGAAAAGTGCTCGCCGAGTTCTGGAGTTCGCGCTGAAGCAAGCAGATGGTAGTCAAGGACAGGCATTCAAATCCGCTCCGTTCCTGGATTTGGTGGATCTTGTAGGACTGGATGACGGTGAGGCGAAGAACTGTGGTGAGAGTGTCGGCTCACTCACCGCCAAGCTCGATGATCAAAGGCTACTTGAGTCCTTTGCTTCTGTGGTTCTGCCAGGCATTGACTCGATCATTCCTAGGGTCCTGCACACCGTGCGGGCACCGTTTCACGCCCAGGTCGACTGGGACTACCTAAAGTCCGGAGTGAGGGCCTTATTTGAATCTGGAGTCCAGCGCCCAGCTGTGCTGTTCGCGCAAGACGGGACGATCGGAACTGGCCAAATGTCCTCGCCGTTTAATATGGGCAGTCCGGTAGAGGACCCAAGTGTTGAGGTCTATGTCTTGGATATGTCTGCGGCCAGTGCCATAGCGATCAAGATGACGTGGGACAGGGTCGAAGAGTTCCACGCCAAGCGGTCTATCAAAAGCTAAAGATCATGGACCTGTCACTGGGCCGTGCTTCCCGTGAGTTGTGCGAAGCCTGTCGCGATGTACGTCACTACGCGGAGCGGAACGGCACCATCAGCGGTGGAGGCGCGGACCCACACTGGTGGCTGGGCCAGGCTCCTCCGGCCATTGCCCAGCTTCGCGCGCCCGAAGTCTCAGCGAGGTAGATAGGCCCGACCGCCATTGGGTGGCCGGGCCTGATAACTTTTGGTCGACGTCCGCTTACGGCCAATAGCGGCCCTATCTCCATTAACTATGGTGAGCGCGCGTCATAGTTGGTGGGAATTCCCACCAACTATGCTGAGCCGCACAGCGGCCAACATCCATCTGCCACAACGGTCCCGCACAATTTTCAAACAACCGCTTGAAACACGCGTAACTTCGTCGAACTGGACACGATCCACCAGTTCCGCCAGACTCCGCCCTTTCCTGTTGTTCGGCACCCATGGCGAAACTGCTGGTCCTGCATGGCCCCAACCTCAACCTGCTCGGCACGCGCGAGCCGGGGGTCTATGGGCACACCACGCTGGCGCAGATCGACCAGGCCCTGCTGGCCCAGGCGCAGGCCGCCGGCCATGCCCTGGAGAGCCTGCAGTCCAATGCCGAGCACGTGCTGGTCGATCGGGTGCAGGCCGCCCGCGATGACGGCACCGCCTTCATCCTGATCAATCCGGCCGCGTTCACTCACACGTCCGTGGCCCTGCGCGATGCGCTGGCCGCGGTGGACCTGCCCTTCATCGAGATCCACCTGTCCAATCCGCACGCGCGCGAGCCCTTCCGCCAGCACAGCTATTTCAGCGACAAGGCGGTCGGGGTGATCTGTGGGTTCGGGGCGGACAGCTATCGCTATGCGATGGATGCAGCGCTGACCCGGTTGGCGGCTGCTTCGGCGTGATGACCCTGCCGCGTGTCCTGGCCAGCGTCGCGCTGTGGGGCTGCCTGTGTGGCGCCGCCAGTGCCGCTGATCGCAGCGCGGAAGGCATCGACTGCGCGCAGCCGAGCGGCACCATGGAATCGGATCTGTGCGCCTCGGATGTGGCCAGCGAGGCCGATACCGAATTGAACGCGGTGTACGCCCAGGCGCGCCAGCAGTTGCGCCGCCAGGCGGCCGAAGGCGCCTGCACGCACTGCGCCGATGCCGAAAAGCAGCTGATCCTGGCCCAGCGCGCGTGGATGCAGCTGCGCGACCACGATTGCGACGCGGTCTACGCCTTCAACGCCGATGGCACCTCGCGCAATGGCGCGCAGATGCACTGCCTGACCACCCTCGCGCGCGACCGTACGCGGCAGCTGCGCGATTTCTACGAATTGCTTTGACCCGAGCGCGCCGCGCTTCCCACCACTGACACCACGAGCCAAAGAGGCCCCTATGGATCTCCGCAAAATCAAGAAACTGATCGACCTGCTGGAAGAGTCGAACCTCGCCGAAATCGAAATCAAGGAAGGCGAAGAGTCCGTGCGTCTGTCGCGCGCGCCCGTCTCCGGCTACGGCATGGTCCAGGCCCAGCCGCAGATGATGATGGCCCCCGCACCGGCCCAGGCCGCTGCCCCGGCGATGCCGATGCAGTCGCCGACCGAAGCCTCCACCGGTGGCACCGCCAAGGCCGGCAACGCCCTGCCGGATGGCCACGTGCTGCGCGCGCCGATGGTCGGCACCTTCTATTCGTCGTCCTCGCCGGACAAGCCGGCCTTCGTGTCGGTCGGCCAGGCCGTCAAGGCCGGTGAAACGCTGGCGATCATCGAAGCGATGAAGATGTTCAACCCGATCGAAGCCGATGTTTCCGGCACCATCGTCGCCATCCTGGGCGAAAACGGCCAGCCGGTCGAATTCGACCAGCCGCTGTTCGTGATCGGCTAAGGATTAGTCCATGCTCGACAAAGTCGTTATTGCCAACCGAGGGGAGATCGCGCTGCGCATCCTGCGCGCGTGCCATACCCTGGGCATCCGCACGGTGGCTGTGCATTCCACGGTCGACCGCAACCTCAAGCACGTGGCCATGGCCGACGAGTCGGTCTGCATCGGTCCGGCACCGTCCTCGGAGAGCTACCTCAACATCCCGGCCCTGATCGCCGCGGCGGAAGTCACCGACGCCCAGGCCATCCACCCGGGCTACGGCTTCCTGTCGGAGAACGCCGACTTCGCCGAGCGCGTGGAAGAGTCCGGTTTCATATTCATCGGCCCCAAGGCCGACACCATCCGCCTGATGGGCGACAAGGTGGAAGCGATCCGCGCGATGAAGGCCGCCGGCGTGCCGTGCGTGCCCGGCTCGGGCGGCCCGCTGACCGACGACATCGTGGCCAACACCAAGATCGCCCGTGAGATCGGCTACCCGGTCATCATCAAGGCCTCCGGTGGCGGTGGCGGCCGTGGCATGCGCGTGGTGCATGCCGAAGCCTCGTTGAAGGCGGCGATCGAGACCACCAAGTCCGAAGCCAAGGCCGCTTTCAGCAACGATCAGGTCTACATGGAGAAGTTCCTGGAGAATCCGCGTCACGTGGAAATCCAGGTGCTTGCCGATGGCCAGGGCAATGCCATCCACCTCGGTGAACGCGACTGCTCCATGCAGCGCCGCCACCAGAAAGTGGTGGAAGAAGCGCCGGCACCGGGCATCACCGCCGAGCTGCGCGATGAGATCGGCAAGGTGTGCGTGGAAGCCTGCATCCGCATCGGCTACCGCGGCGCGGGTACCTTCGAGTTCCTGTTCGAAGACGGCCGCTTCTACTTCATCGAAATGAACACCCGCGTGCAGGTGGAACATCCGGTGACGGAGATGGTGACCGGCATCGACCTGGTCTGCGAGCAGCTGCGCATCGCCGCCGGCCAGAAGCTGACCATCAAGCAGAGCGACGTGGTGCTGACCGGCCACGCGATCGAGTGCCGCATCAACGCCGAAGACGCTGAAACCTTCGTGCCGAGCCCGGGCCAGATCACCGCGTTCCATCCGCCGGGTGGCCCCGGTGTGCGTGTGGATACCCACATCTACAGTGGTTACCGCGTGCCGCCGAACTATGACTCGATGATCGGCAAGCTGATCGTGCACGGCCCGGATCGCGAGACCGCGATCGCGCGCATGCGCGTGGCACTGAGCGAGCTGGTCGTGGACGGCATCAAGACCAACGTCGCGCTGCAGCAGCGCATCATGCGCGACAAGGGCTTCCAGGCCGGTGGGCAGAACATCCACTACCTGGAAAAGCGCCTGGCCGAACGCAAGAACAAGTCGATCGCGTTGACCTGATCGGTTGATTCACGCGTCACGTTGGACAGCAGAAAGGCGGGGATCTCCCCGCCTTTTTGTTTGCGCGAACCGGGCTGCCGGGGCACAAACCCGGTAGAGCCAACCCATGGTTGGCTGACGTGCTTACGGCTTGGCGGTATCAGCCGCGGTGACCTGCGAATGCTTCACCGGCTCCACGCCCAGCGACGAGGTCGGATCCACGATCACCATCGTCTCGGTGGACCCGTCCGGCCACACCACCTGGAAGGTACTGCCGGTGGGCAGCGAAGCGAACGGCATGCCACTCTGCGCGCGATACACCGCAGCGACCTGACTGGCACCGGCACGACGCACTTCGGCATCGGCCTTGACCGAGGTCAACTGCACTTTGGACAGGCTTCGGTAACGATCGTCATAGGTGTCGATCATCACCAGACCCACTGCCCCGGCCGAGTAAGCGACAAACAACGCCACCCAGAACCAGAATTTCGCACCGTGCAGGATTCGACGGTAATTCATCGCCCATTCCTCTGCTTGACCAGCTCTTCAACCAACACGTTCATTTTCCCCGCACCTTGCCGCGATACCGCGGCGTCATACACAAAAGTGGCAAAGTCCTGCCCACCGTCCTGCGAACAGATCCCTCCGTTCGCGCAGAAATTATTCATCAGCACACTGTCGGGCCCGCACGCCATGCCCAACTCGCAGGCCGCCAGCCGCCAGGCGAGTTCGCTGAACTGATCGCCGGCCACCATGCCGCTCACCGCACTGTCGCCGCTGGCGCGCTGGCCCATGCCCGGCGCCAGTGCCATGAAGGCTTCCGGATCCCGCGACTCCATCACCCGCTCGACCAGCCCGCGACGATAGGCTGGAGCGGTTTCCAGTGGATGACCTTCGGCGAACAGCGAGGCCTCGGCCGCCAGGTTGCCGGCCTTGGCGGCCTGCAGGCGCTGGGTCAGGATCAAGGACCGGCCCAGATTGTCGCTGCTGACGAAGCCGGCGCAGCGGCGCGAAACACGCTCGCGCGCGGTCACCATCGACACGGACGCTTTCATGCCCAGCCCGGTCAACACGTCGTTGTCGAGCTGGTAGCCACCCGGGTCCATGGCGTAGGTGGCGCAGTAGTCGTACACACGGCTGACCATCCACCCGGCCTCCGCATTGCCGTTGGCGGCCTGCAGCTGCAGGCGCTGCGCATACGCAAACAGATCGGTATCGCCTTCGATATCGGCGCGAAGGTCCAACGGCAGGCCGGAGGCCACGGCCGTGCCGCGCTCGCTGCCCAGCAGGCGCCGGGCGAGCTGCCGCGCTTCGGCCGGGACCGCGCTCGGCGCGCTGGCCGCCGTCGGTTCATCGCCCGGCGAGGCCACGTGCTCGGCATGCAGCACCCGATCGCCCGCGCGATAGCCCACCACCCCGAGCAACGCCAGGGCTGGCACGACCAGCAACCAGGTTTTGAGGGTGGGCACGAGCGCCATGGGCGGGACGTCAGAGGCTGTCAGCGATAGACAGCAGAAATGTAAGTTTAGCAAGCAGCCGCAACGCTGTCTGAACCGGTCGTCCGGCCGATCTTACCGGCCGGCGAGACGACCTCCCCACGGTACGCCGGGACCCGCGGGCCGCACTGGTCTAACATGCACGGTTTTCCGCCGGTCCCTGCCCCCATGCCCTTCCTGGAACTCACCCTGCACTGCACCGAAGCCACCCAGCCGCGCTATGAGAATGCGCTGGACGACGTGGGCGCGCTGGCGGTGACCCTGCTCGATGCCGATGCCGACACCAGCAACGAACGCGCGATCCTGGAACCGGGCGTGGGCGAGACGCCGTTGTGGAACGACCTGGTGCTGACCGCGCTGTTCCCGGGCGATACCAATGCGCTGGCCCTGCTGGCCGCGCTGGATGCCTTCGATCCGGGCCTGGACTGGGCCAATGCCAGCTTCCGTGCCGTGGCCGACGAAGACTGGGAGCGCGCCTGGATCGACCAGTTCCAGCCGATGGCCTTCGGTGACCGCACATGGATCGTGCCGTGGAACCATGAACTTCCAGAAGCCGCGCAGGCCGAGGATGCCGCCGTGGTCCGCCTGGATCCGGGCCTGGCGTTCGGTTCGGGCACCCACCCGACCACGGCCCTGTGCCTGCGTTGGCTGGACGGCCTGGCCGCCGAGGGTGCGCTGGCCGGCAACACCGTGCTCGATTTCGGCTGCGGCTCGGGCATCCTCGCCCTGGCGGCGCTGAAGCTGGGGGCCGCGCGCGCGGTCGGCGTGGACAACGACCCGCAGGCGGTGCTCGCCACCGGTGACAACGCCGAGCGCAATGGGCTGCAGGACCGTGTGCAGGTCTACCTGCCGGACGACGAGCCGCAGGCGACGTATCCCGTCGTGGTCGCCAACATCCTCGCCTCGGCCCTGGATGCACTGGCCGATGTGCTGGCCGCGCGTGTCGCCCCGGGCGGCCGCATCGCGCTGTCGGGCATCCTGCATGGGCAGGAAGGCGAACTGCTGGAGCGCTATGCCCCGGCCTTCGAACAGCTGGCGGTGGCGCAGGACGGCGACTGGATGCGCATCACCGGCGTCCGCCGTGCTTGAATAGCCCGTCTCCTGCCCGGTCCCGTGCCCATGTCCGAGCCTCCGATGCCGCCGCGCCGCCCGATCGCCACGTTCCTGCGTCCGTCGCCGGAGGCGCCGGCCGATCCGGCTGACCGCCCGGCCGCGCCGTCTGACGCAGCACCTGCGCCGTCGGCCACGCCTGTGGACGATCGCATCGCACCGCTGGCGGTCGAACAGGTGATCGATGCACAGCCGGTGCACGCGCCGGAACCCTTCACGCCGGCACCCGAAGTCGAATTCGAACGCGTGCCCGAACCCGCGCAGGTGTTCACCGGTGAAGCCGCGCCAGCGGCTGCGCCGCTCGCTACGACGGCGGCCCTGCCGCCAGCCGACGCCATCACCACACCGAGCTTCCTCCGCCTGCCCGGTGCGCGCCTGCGAACGCCGCGCTGGCAGTGGGGCATGGTCGCCGGGCTGGCCGCCCTGCTGCTGGTCCAGATCGCCGTGGCCGACCGCGCCCGGCTTGCCGCCGATGCCGGCACCCGCCCGTGGATTGCCGGGCTGTGCGGCGTGCTGCGCTGTTCATTGCCAGCATGGCGCGAGCCGGCGGCCTTCAGCATGCTCAGCCGCGACGTGCGCCCGGTGCCGGGCCAGGCCGGCGCGCTGCAGGTTCAGGCCAGCATCCGCAACGACGCGCGCTGGGCCCAGGCCTGGCCGTCGCTGCGGCTGTCGCTGTCCGATGCCGATGGCCGCGTGATCGGCACCAATGTGTTCGCGCCGGCCGACTATCTGGACCGCGCCACGGACCCGGCCGCGACGCTGGAACCGGGGCAAAGCGCGCAGATCGCCTTCCGCGTGCGCGAGCCTGCGGCGTCTACCGTCGCATTCACCTTTGAGTTCCTCTGAGGCGTCGCCGGGGCCGCCGCAGCGTGGCAGGCGGCCGACGCACGCGCTAGACTGACCCCATCACCCTTCCGCCGTGGGCTGTTGTCCGCCCCGGCTCTTGCACCGGGAAACTCCTTGAACGCTGTCCTTTCTCGTCCTGACAACAGTCGTGGCGCGCCAAAGCCACCCCTGCGCGAACACGTGGCCCAGTCGGTCAGGCGCTACCTGCGGGACCTGGATGGCTGCGATGCGGACGATGTCTACGAGATCGTATTGCGCGAGATGGAAATCCCGCTGTTCGTGGAGGTGCTCAACCACTGCGAAGGCAACCAGAGCCGCGCCGCGGCGATGCTGGGCATCCACCGCGCCACCCTGCGCAAGAAGCTGAAGGAATACGGCATCACCACCTGATGCCGGTGGGCAGGCGCTTAGTGCCTGGCGGAAAGCAGGCCGGATCGAGCAGCGCTCGGTGCCGGCCTTCGTCGTTTCTGGGGCCATGCCAGCGCCACTGGCCTACAATATGCCCCCGCTCCGCTTCGATCTCCTGCCCCCATGAGTTCCGATCTGCTGCCCGTGCGCCGGGCCCTGCTGTCTGTTTCCGACAAAACCGGTCTGATCGACCTGGCCCGCGCCCTGGCGGCGCGCAACGTGGAGCTGCTTTCCACCGGCGGTACCGCCAAGGCGATCCGCGAGGCCGGCCTGGCAGTGAAGGACGTCGCCGACGTCACCGGGTTCCCGGAAATGATGGACGGCCGGGTCAAGACCCTGCACCCGATGGTGCACGGCGGCCTGCTCGGCCGCGCCGGGCTGGATGACGCGGTGATGGCCGACCACGGCATCGGCGCGATCGACCTGCTGGTGCTGAACCTGTATCCGTTCGAGTCGGTCACCGCCAAGGCGGACTGCGCGCTTGAAGACGCCGTGGAGAACATCGACATCGGTGGCCCGGCGATGCTGCGTTCGGCGGCCAAGAACTTCGCCCGCGTGGCCGTGGCGACCGACCCGTCGCAGTACGCCGAGCTGCTGGCCGAACTGGACGCCAACGACGGCAAGCTCTCGGCCGCCAAGCGCTTCGCCTTCTCGGTGGCCGCGTTCAACCGCGTGGCCCAGTACGACGCGGCGATCAGCAACTACCTTTCTGCGGTGACCACCACCGACACCGCCGTGCCGGTGCGTGCGGAGTTCCCGGCGCAGATGAATTCGAACTTCGTGAAGGTGATGGATCTGCGCTACGGCGAG
>Ga0256409_1000490_pt1 | contig 23836 bp, 10 predicted proteins | sample PhySR1_FD_185981 | JGI IMG/M metagenome (GOLD analysis project Ga0256409, IMG submission 185981) | Leaf surface microbial communities from sunflower plants in UC Gill Tract Community Farm, Albany, California, United States - DLSL S.R1 | ecosystem: Host-associated > Plants > Phyllosphere >...
GACTGAAACGTCAGCCGGCGGCGCTGAAAGAATAGCGCAGCGTTTATCCAGTAGCGACTCAACGGACGCCCGATTGCCCTTATCCCAGCCGCGCCGGGTGGTTAGCAGGATAAACCCTTTTTCTCCCGAGAACGTCGCCGGGATGAGCGCCACACCCGATTCCGCCAGCTGCGGCGGCGACAGATGGAAATGGCGCGCTATAGAAGTGACAGGATAGATCCCCATCGCCGTCGGCTGCATCACGCGACGGGCATAATAGGTATGATTCAGCAAACGGTCGGGCAAGGGTCGCCAGTCATTATTAATATAGGGGCGCTCGGCCTGAAGCTGGCGATAGACATCCTCCCGCAGGCAGGTCAGATGAATATGCAGTTGATTCTGGCTGCGGCCATAAGCGGAGTTCAGCGCCATGCCGAGCCGCTCCTCCGGCACTTCAGCCCCATAAGCCGCCATCAGACGATAACGCATCAACCAGGCGTAACCGAAATAATCGGGACGTCCGGGGCGCGTCAGCGCAATACTCTCAATGCCAGACATCGCCATTGTCGGCACCAGAATAAAGTGCAGCTTGTGGCGGGGATTCTGGATGATGCTGTAGCCCTGGGTGGCGTCCTGCGGAAGATAGACTTGCTGGCAGGGAGCCGGATCGCGACGGTAGTGATAGTTATTCATGCAGAGATCATGCGTGACCGTCCACAATGCGTCAGAGCGGGCGCATCCTGTCAGCAGCAGCGCGATGACCAGCGGCAGAGGCCGGCATCGCCATAACCATTTCCCATTTAGTGGATTCCATCCGCTCAGGCGACTCAATGCAGGTATAACCTCATTTATAAGAGTTCATATTGGAGGAATGTTTAGCCAGTTTAGCATGGCGACAGTGGTGATTTGCTCAGGTTGGTTACTCGAGCGCTTGTATTGCATGGCGATTTGGTTAACAGATTGGAGGTTCTGCCTTCTTATTCTTTGGGATAAGAGAAATCAGCTGTGACTAAATGCGATACTGATTTTGCAGATTGAACATCATAGGCAAAATAGTAACGCTCTCCGGTTGTGAACTTAAAGCCGAACACAGGAAGGCACTCACCTTTTGGAACATACACAGACTTGTCATCAAAAACCTTGTGGAGGGAATTGCTTTTATCACTATTGATTTGCAGGGCAGTGACTCTTTCTTGTGGCTCCAGTGGCGACACAACACAAACTTCATTGCCTTTGAGAAATGCCGTTGTTGATTCTCGCTCTACCATCCTATCACCAGGCCCAGGGCATCCCGTTAAGAGAAATACGACACTCAGAAACATTTTGTTTTTCATGATTAACGCTCCTTCCCTGTTACGATTTTCTGGTAGAGCGAGGGGACACCCTGCAACATATCTGCGCCCCTGTACATCCCCATGCGCCCGGGTCTCTGATAGAAAGACCTCTTACTAATCCCATAAACGAGTAGTAACCAGTTGTCCTGCTCCCAGTATTTGATACAACCTTCAGTTAGTAATGTCGGTTGGTTTTTCTTCATGTTTCGCGTTTCGCCAGCATGCTGCAAATTCAGACGGCGTCTGGTAATTCAGCGATGAATGAGGTCTGGACTTGTTATAGTCCTGCCGCCAGTCATTAATGATTTTCCGGGCATGAAGAATATCGCTGAACCAGTGTTCATTCAGGCATTCATCCCGAAAGCGACCGTTGAAACTCTCAATAAACCGTTCTGCGTTGGCTTGCCCGGCTGGATTTAGCGCAGCTCAACGCCATGTTCAAAGGCCCATTGATCGAGCGCGCGGCAGGTAAATTCCGGGCCCTGATCGGTTCTTATAGTTGCAGGATAGCCACGAAAGAGCGCAATGCTGTCCAGAATACGTGTCACCTGAACGCCTGTAATCCCGAATGCCGTGGTGATCGTCAGGCACTCCTTCGTGAAATCATCTACGCAGGTCAGGCACTTAATCCGGCGGCCGCTGTCAAGTGCATCCATGACAAAATCCATCGACCATGTCAGGTTCGGCACATCCGGGCGGAGAAGCGGAAGCCGATCAGTCGCCAGACCCTTACGGCGACGCCAGCGTTTTACACCCAGACCGTTAAGGTGATAGATGCGGTAAACCCGCTTGTGGTTTACGTGAAGGCTCTCCCGACGCAATAACTGCCAGATGCGCCGGTAACCAAACCGGCGACGTTCAAGTACCAGCTCTGTGATACGCAGAGATAGCTGCGCGTCAGCAGCCGGACGCTGAGCCGAATAACGGCAGGTTGACAGTGACAAACCTGCCAGTCTGCAGGCTCGACGTTGCGACAGACCGGTTGCCTCGCACATGACTTCCACGGCTTCCCGCTTCAGGTCTGTCGTAAGAATTTTCGTCCCAGAGCCACCTGAAGCGCCTCCTTATCCAGTATGACTTCAGCGAGCAGCTTCTTGAGGCGGGCGTTCTCTTCTTCAAGTGACTTGAGCCGCTTTACTTTGGGGAATTCCATGCCGCCAAACTTCTTGCGCCGGGTGTAGAAGGTAGCATCTGAAATAGCATGCTTACGGCAGAGTTCCCGGGCCGAAACCCCGGCTACGGCCTCGCGGAGAATACTGATGATCTATTCGTCGGAAAATCGCTTCTTCATGGGGATGTCCTCATGTGGCTTATGAAGACATTACTAACATCGCGGTGTATTAATCAATGGGGAGCAGGTCAGACTTTTATCAAATGTTTGCATACGGCCAAAAGTATCTTAATGGGACCGGTGAAATGTATCTGATCTACCCTGCGCATGATGACTTTAGCCAACCGATACCGCAGTACTTTTCGTTCTCGGGCACTTTGAAATTATGGGTTGTGCCATACCAGATAACGGCAAAGCGCGGGGAGAGGATGATGTAGATGGGTGACGTGTCCTACACGTAAAACTCATCACTGCCTCCCGCCAGGACTTTTAAGCTTGTAAAATCAATATCAGATATACATTCTCGTCAAAAGCAGCCCTTTAGCCAGGGACATGGTGATCTGTCCTTGATGATCCAAAAAAATAATTTATTTCATAACACCCTATTTACTTGTTGTGTTAATTTAGTCTGTATTAATATTTATCATACCTTACATATAGTTACGCTTGTAAACTTTATGCGGAATTCTAATTAACGAGAGGTTTGTTGTGAGTCGATCAGAATACATTTATCTAATTAAGTGTACTTCTTGGCTAACTAAATTTCTAACCCACCGTGGATTGAAGATAACAGATAGCCGAGCGTTATTTGAGTACCATGCAACCAATGATGAGTATGAAGAACTTAAACGGTTACTCCGCGATGTAGGGCAGGCTGAAGGACTCAAATATGATAAAGGTTACGCAGCGTGTTTTACATTATTTAGCGCAGAATGGTACCGAAGGGATTATGAGCGAATTCATGGCTGGAGTTGGGAGCCTATCTATAAAGTTCTTGGTTTATCTCTATCCTCTTCGGAACTGAGTCATATTGTTCCAAAAGGTCTTGAAGACTACTGGAGACGCCCTATTCGTTTTTATGACTCAGAACGACGTAACTTTTTAGGATCTCTGTTTAGTGAAGGCGGCTTGCCCTTCAAGCTTTTGAAAGCATCAGATAGCCGCTTCCACTCTGTTTTTTCCCGAATTCTTAATCAGTACGACCAATCTCACTCATCAGGATATTCAGCTTTAGCTTTAGTACAAGCAGTTGTCGATAAGTCACAGCTTCCAACTGTGTTCAAGGAAGACACATCAGTTGAGCTTATTGGTCGTATGGCTGATCAGCTTATCTCACTTGTTCAGGCTTATGACCTCAGTAATCACTCAGAGCCCGTAAAAGAACTTGACCGTGTTCATCCTAAATGGCGGGATAGTTTCCCAATGCCGTTAGACGATGAAACTGGCACCAGTTTCCTTAATGGTCTTTTGTGTACCGCCACTGTTGAAACTAAACCTCGATCACAAAAAAATAAAACAACTGGCTGTAATTTCTTTTGGTCCGAACAACATCCTGATGAAATTCATGCACATATTTTCATTCCTAATGAGTTAATCTTTGCTATTTCAAGCGAACCATCAACGACTCGTTTTGAAATTGCTGTTTTTGAAGATGATGAAGAAGTAGCCAGTCTGGGGCCTGCATATGCCAGCCTTGAGAAAGCGCGGGCGACTGTGAGACTTCGCAAGAGTGAAATACGTTTTGTCAGACAGCAACCAACAGCAAGCTTATCATTAGTCGCTCGATCCGGAGGCATCATTGTCGGTACTATCAAGCTGGATGGAGGTGAAATTGCAGTTGGAGATGTTCCTTTAACATTTGTTCGTGACGGAAGTTGCTGGTTATTACAAGGGCAGGCTTCTTGTAGCGTACGTAACAGTGACGTGCTCATCATTCTTCCTGCGGAAGGTCATCTAGCTTCGAATCAAGATGATTGTTCTTCTGATACTCAAGCGCTGGGACATCCGGCTTTGTCTATAAAAGGACGTCAGGACGTCATTTTCGAAGGCAATGAAACGTATCGAATTCAAACAGGTCGGGAACAGGTTAAACATTCCCATTTAATTTTACAGGGTAATCACTTCGCCTGGCCATGTAACCCTTACGAGACATTTGTTGGCATACCCAAAGTCATTAACAAATTTGCCGTAACACAGAGTATTCGTTATGAACGTTTCCTAAATAGTAAAAATATTGACATCTGTGATTTACATGAAACGATGGGGGCACATTACATTTCGATTCGAAATGGAGAAAATGAAACATTATTACGCCGTAAAATAGGTATTTTACCCTCCGACTTCCAGCTAGAAATAATAAACAGAGAACAGTCAAACGAAGGTGTAATAATTATCTCCACCCAGCACTCTTGTTTGTATAAATTAAAAGATAAAGTTCTTGAGGTTGGGCGAAGTAAATCTACAAATAAAACAGAAATAATGATCAAAGCAGAAGGGGTACCACCAACCTCTGTAGTATTGCAGGTGACCCCTAATCTTGCCGGTAATCCCATTGATATTATTCTTCCTTTCCCAACAAAGGGTTGTTTGGTTCTTGATGTTAATGGCCAACACCTATCCAAGAATATAACAATTAATGATCTATTAGGGACTAGAGCGTTTCTCTTTGGAAGAAATGGGGAGCCAGCCAGATTCCGCCTTGAATTGCGATTAATGTCCAGAACGAGGCTGCAGGCATGGCATGAATGGAGTTATACCGCAGGCGAACATCCGGTTGAGCTCAATTTGTATAGTCTAAGAGAACATATTGAGAACTTGCTTTCTCTGGAAACAGGCATAGACCAGATTGTGGAAATGCGTATAGACGGCGCTGGGAGCGTACATACCTGGCAAATTCGACGTTATAAATACAGTCTTAACTACGACTATGAAAGGCAGGTTCTTTTTAGCAACTCAGTGAATAATCGCTCCGGGCAGATCCCATCACCAGTCATCATGCTGCTAAGCGAACCTGAAAGAAAACCTGTTTCTCTCACTTCACGAATGAGCGAAGGTGTACCTGTTGGTGAATTTGAGCTGAGTTCAATAATACAGAAGAATGGCCCTTGGCTGGTTGTTCCTGGCAAAGGTGAAGAAACCGCATTTCGACCATGTTTTATTCGCGGCGAACCACCATTACAAACTGAAGTTAACGCCATTCAATCTATGCAAAAAGCGACACAGCTTTTTAACCCCCGGTCAAACGTGAATACCATCGCCCAGGTCCTCGACCAAATGGCTAGTAGCCCAGCGCATTCAGGTTGGCAGTTCCTGCGAAGCTTGTATGAGCAGTACGGATATTTACCTCTGGCAACCTTCGAAGTATGGCGAGCACTTGTTCAACATCCTCAAGCATTGGCAATGTCGCTGTTTAAATTTGAAATGTCTGTTGAATATCTCAGCCGCATTGAAAATGAATTTCCTGTTTTTTGGGAGTTTTTACCCATTCTTGAGATTAAAAGAGCAGCAGAAAGACTTCGGGCCTTCCTGGCCCATAAAGGTGCACCAGAAGAAATGCAGAAAAAATTGCTGAATAAAATGTATCAGCAATTGGGGACTATTTTCCCGACGTATGCCAATGAAGTTCAGGAATGGTTAAGCTTAGGTAAAAAACCACATCCAATACCCCATCCGATGATGAGAGAAATTATTCAGGATTGGTATCAGGTTCTTCTGCGTGAGCATAGTGAATCACGCTGGCCTGAATATGGGGGCTCTCATCTTTATAACTGGATCCGGTCACAAAAAGACTCCGCTATTGATGTTTATCCTGATACAGAATACCGCTATTCCGTTGCCTGGTTACCCGTATTTTCAGCTGCGGTTGCCAGCGGTAAAACGACATTTGAAAGTGTTTTTGGCCATGAACCTGGTGCCGTATTTTTCTTAAGACAAGTCAGAGATTTTGATTCGCGTTGGTTTAACGCCATTTTCCAATACAGCTTATTGCGTAATGTTGCCGAAAAATAAAAAGGGACAATAATGACTACACGCTATTTTTCTTCACTCATTGAACAATCACTCTCTCGCTCAACGGAAGCAACGCTTAGCATCATGGGCGTTACGAATCCTCAGCTCCGGAAGCATCTAGCCCAGCAGATGGGGGCAGATTGTGGCAAAGCAGGTTCTTTCCTTGCATCTCCAGTATTTGAACAAACATTTGGCTGGGAAGAATCAAACTACACTATGAAAATGCTGGCAACTGAAAAAACATTGCTGAGCAAAGAAGTCGTTGATTCTCTGGATAGTGAAAAAAATGGCCGCTATCGTTTTGGTGCTAACTGGAAACCATTTATCCACCAGTTGGCTAGCTGGGAATCATTACTTGAGAAAAAGCATTCGGTTGTTGTTACCAGTGGGACAGGCTCCGGTAAAACAGAATGCTTTATGGTGCCTGTACTCGAGGATCTTTATCGCGAGTTACGCGATTGCGGCAATAAACCACTGGTGGGAGTAAGAGCGCTATTTCTCTATCCATTGAATGCTCTGATTAATTCTCAGCGTGAGCGTCTGGATGCCTGGACACGTGGATTTGGGACCGGGGTTCGTTATTGCCTGTATAACGGCAACACTGAAGAACTACATGCCTCGGTAAAAAGCGAACAGGCAAACAGGCCTAATGAAGTTTTATCACGTGAGAAAATGCGCGAAGAGCCAGCACCAATACTGGTGACGAACGGTACCATGCTGGAATACATGATGGTTCGTCAGGTTGATGCTCCAATAATCCAGCAATCGAAAGCACAAAAATCATTACGCTGGATAGTTCTGGATGAAGCGCATACCTATGTCGGGTCTCAAGCTGCCGAGCTTGCCCTGCAACTTCGTCGCGTAATGACTGCGTTCGGTGTCACGCCTGATGATGTTCGTTTTGTTGCAACGTCAGCCACCATCGCAGGAAATGATGCAGAAAAACAGCTAAAAAAATTCTTATCTGAACTGTCAGGAATACCACAGGAACGTATTGATGTTTTAGGGGGCAATCGCGTTATTCCTGAACTTGAGGCATGCAAAAATTATCCCGTCACCCTTGATGAGCTTGAGCATATACCAGACTCCGATTCCGACAACGAAGGAATTAGCCTTAAGCGTTATAGTGCGTTGACACATTCCCCGGAGGCACGCTATCTACGCGAGATGCTGGTTAGCCAGCCTCACCCAGTGAAACTTGATGTAATGACGAAACGCTTAAACGAGCTGACCAATAATCATTACACGCAACAAGAAATTTTACGCTGGATCGATCTCTGTACGGGTACAAGTCCCAATACACAAGATCCTGCGTTTCTTAAAGTAAGAGCGCATATTTTTCAGCGTAATACCCAAGGGATATGGGCCTGTGCAGATAAAGATTGTTCAGCGAAGCACAAAACAGCACTGGAAAAGAACTGGCCTTTTGGCTACGTGTATGTGAATCAACGACAGAACTGCCGGTGTGGTAGCCCTGTTTTTGAGCTTGCGTTCTGTAATGAGTGTAACGAACCGCACCTGTTGGCGAAGGATAAAAAAGGTAAGCTCGTACAGTGGGATAATAAAGGCGGGGATGAGTTTTCCCTACATGATGAAGTCTCCGATGATTTTGAAACTTCGGGAGAGAAAGTTCAAAAAGAACATGCATTCCAGGCTCCGCAAATCATTGCGCCAGAATGTAATACTGAGGCTGGATATATAATCCAGCGGCTCGATCGTAATACTCGCAGTATTGGTGTTGTTCGTGAAGACAGCATTCCTTTGGCAATCAACGAAAGTGAACAAATTTGCAGTGCAAGCAACTGTGGCTATAAAGGCGGGAAAGGTCAGCCCCCCTTTAGACGCGCTTTGCTGGGAGGACCTTTTTATGTCACTAATATTGTGCCCACGGTGTTGGAATACTGCCAGGATTTCGCCAACGATGAAGGTAAAGAAGGTGTAGGCCCTCTATCATTGCCGGGGCGAGGACGGCGGCTGATAACCTTTACCGATAGCCGCCAGGGAACGGCTCGAATGGCAGTAAGGATGCAACAAGAAGCTGAACGTAGCCGTTTGCGCGGTAGTGTGGTGGATATACTTTCCTGGCATCAGAGAAAACAGGCTGTAAATACTCCTAATGCACTGGCTTCTGTCACGAAATTGGTCGAGATGGCTAAACAGGCCAGAGATGAGGCGAAAAACCTGCGTGACTGGGATATGCCGGAAGAGGCAATTTTCTCTGAAGAAAAAGCGGAACGTATTGAACAGGCCATACAAAAAGCAACAGGTGGAAAAGTTAATATCGTTTTAACCTCACTGACCTGGCAAGAAATGATTAATGAGCTTAAAGATAAGGCAGATATCCAAGGCTCGATTCTGCAGTACAACCACTATCTTAAACCTGAGATTTTCACTGAAAACAGCGGGCCTCTGAAGCTTTCAGACATGCTTTTATTCCGTGAATTTATGCGTCGACCGAAGCGAACCAATAACCTTGAAACGCAAGGGCTGGTGCAGGTTGGTTATCAAGGGTTGGAGAAGGTACATAAAACCCCTGTCCACTGGCAGGAACAAGATCTAACTCTGGAGGACTGGCGTGATTTTCTGAAAGTCACACTGGATTTTTATGTCAGAGAAAGTAACTTCATCCAACTGGATTTAGAACTGAAGAACTGGATTGGCAGCCGTTTCTCTTCGAAATTTGTACGCAACCCTGAATCAAAAGACCCTGACGATAACCAGGTCAAACGTTGGCCACAAATTCGGCATGGCAATGCCACCCATCGCTTGGTTAAGCTACTAATACTCGGAGCAAAATTCTGCACCGTAAACACGGCTACCATCGATATAGTTAACGCATGGTTGAAAGAGGCCTGGCTTCAATTAACCGGCCCTCTGGCTGTCTTAAAACCAGACGGTAACCGTTTTTACTTACCGAAAGAACATCTGACATTCTCTCTGGTTCAAAAGGCTAGTATTTGCCCTGTTACCAATAAATTGTTGGATACCACTTTCAGAGGACTCACTCCGTACTTACCCAGACATATCCCGTTTGAACGCTTGACCAATAAGCAATATAGCGCCTATATGGCCCAAGAAGTTATGCTACCTGAAGTCTGGAAACACGATCATTCGCAGTTAGATTATGCCGAAGGGTTGGCACAAGTCCGGGAATGGGTATCTCAAGATCCTCTAGTCGATCATTTGCGCTCGCAAAACGTCTGGACGGATATTAACGACCGCGTGGTGGAGGGAGGCTTTTACTACCGTACTGCTGAGCATTCAGCACAGCAATCAGCTGATCGCCTGCAAAGTTACGAAAAGATGTTTAAAAACGGTCAGCTTAACGTCCTTAACTGTTCCACCACCATGGAAATGGGTGTGGATATTGGAGGCATTTCCGCCGTAGTGATGAATAACGTCCCTCCTCATCCTGCAAACTATTTACAGCGTGCGGGGCGAGCCGGACGTAGCAAAGAATCCCGCGCCATCTCCTACACGCTGTGTAAAGGGAACCCCCACGATCAGCAGGTTTTCGCCAATCCTCTCTGGCCATTTGAGACAGTGATCCCCGCACCGATGGTGGCAATGAACTCGGAACGATTGGTACAACGCCACGTTAATTCGCTTCTGCTGTCAGAATATTTGTGCCATGTAGTGGGAGAAACTAAGAAAGAAAAAACCAACCTGAATAGCGAATGGTTCTTTGGTGAAGAGTTTGGGCAATCTGTATGTAACAGCTTTAAGATTTGGCTTGAACGCCCTACCCTGACAATTGATGACGCGCTTGAGCGTCTGGTAAACGGTACCGCGCTGCATGGTGCAAGGCCGGAATTATTGCGGGAAAAAACTTTCCATGCGATTACTAATTTAAAAAAACGTTGGCTGGGGATTTTCCAGGATCTCGTGAAACAGGAAAAGGAATCACAGCCAAATACTCCATATCGAAAGCGCCTGGAGCTGGAGAAAAAGCGGCATTGTGATGAATACCTGTTGCGCGACCTGGCAGCACGAACCTTCCTGCCAGGCTATGGTTTCCCGACGGACGTTGTGAACTTTGATAACTTCACTATGGAAGACTATATCCGCGAGAAAACGTATAAAAACCGTAATAAGAGTGACCGTGAAGATAACGTTTCACGTTATAAAGGACTGCCTTCACGCAACCTGTCTGTTGCCATTCGTGAATATGCGCCAGGAGCGGAGATCATTCTGGACGGACGTGTGTTCCGTTCCGCTGGTGTATCGCTACACTGGCACAATCTCAATGCTGATACCAATGAAGCCCAACGGTTGGACCGCGCCTGGCGGTGCCAGAAATGCGGTACGTTAGGCTATGAAGAAGGTATTGGTAGCTCTGTAGAATTATTCTGCACTAACAGCGACTGCGGTGAAAGAATTACTCGTGACAACACTCGTCAGGTGCTGCAGCCCGCTGGATTTGTTACTGATGCTTATGATTCGGTAACGAACAACATCGAAACGATGAAGTTTATCCCGGTAGTTCCGGCATGGGTATTTGTTAAGGCGGAGCGCTTACCGCTACCAAACCCAGAGATGGGTTTTATGGCGTCAGGCGCTAATGGGCATGTATTCCAGCAGAGTATGGGCGAAGGTGGACATGGTTATGCATTGTGCCTGAGCTGCGGTCGCGCGGAATCGATGATAAGCGAAAAAGACGCACCAAAATCAATGGAGGCGCATTATCCGCCACGTCCAGGAAAAGCTGACCGCGACAGCCAGAATCAGCGAATCATTTGCCCAGGTTCTACCGCGTTAAATACCAAAGTCACCCTGGGAGCGTTAGCGCGTACCGATGTATTTGAACTGATTTTACGTCGTCCACAGAATGGTGAGTATATTCCAGATAGCTCGGAAGAAGGACGTATTGTTGCTATGACGCTGGCTGTTGCGCTGCGTCGTGCGCTTGCTGGTGTACTGGGTATTTCTGCTGCTGAGTTGGGCTATGCCGTGCGTCCGGTCAGGTTGGAGAGCGAGGAATCAGTACTGGCAGTTCAGCTTTACGACGTCATTAGCGGCGGTGCAGGGTTTGCTTCCAGTGCACCATTGCATATCGAAGCGATACTGCAGGGAATGGTCAAACAGCTAGGGTGCACCCACTGCGATACGGCCTGTAGTGATTGTTTACTCGATTCGCAGACACGTCACGATCATGATCATCTGGATCGCAAAGCTGCACTGGCCTGGCTGGGGGATGATTTCAGCCACTATATTGGTTTGCCAGACGAGGAGAAGTTCTCGCTGCCCGATGCGCAGTATTGCCCTGGTACCATTGAGGATGCAGTACGTCGCGCAATTAACGAAGGGGCCGATAAACTTACGCTGTGGATGAACGGGCCGCTCAACGAGTGGGATTTATATGCCCGCCAGTTCCGCGCGGCAATCCAGAACTACCGGCTAAAAGACAATGTCGCGGTTGAGATTGTCATTCCCGCTGGCGTTGATGATCCGGAGTTGTTGCACGAACTGGCGCAGTTTACGGCTATTGGCGTGCGGCTGTGCCATGCCGAACAGGAAGTGTCATTCCCTATTGTGGCGCAGATCGCTTTCGCCGATCGTGTCATAACGCTGGCATCACGCAGCCAGCAAGCCACGATGCCGGGGCCAAACTGGCACCAGAATGACGAGCTGGTGGTTCGCAGCCAATCCTATCGCCCTGCTGGTCTGCGTGAATTTATAGTGCCAGAAATCACAGCAAACTACAGTGAACTGGTAAAAGACATTCAAATTCATAAAGAGTTGAATGGCCCGTTTTCGCAGTTTGGCCAACGCTTCTGGGATGTGCTTTTTGACGGCCATGAAAAAGTACAAAACCTGATGAAGACAAACCGAATTACCCATATTCACTATACCGATCGCTATCTGCAAAACCCGGTTGCTCTGGCGCTGCTGAGCGCTTTGCTTAAACCGCTGAAAACATTAATGACCAAGGATGCGGAGGTTGAGATTGATACTTTGTTCAAAAACAAAGATCGCCCAGGAAATCGACCTTCCCACGATTGGATGAGTGAAGCTGATTTTCAGGATTTTGCTGACCAGTGGTTTGCCGCATCAATGGGTAAGGCGGCTGACATAACGGTGTTCGACTACTCACGAGATATTCCACATCATCGTAAATTGATGGTGAACTTTGACAATGGCCAGGTGCTGAAGATCCGCTTCGATCAGGGGATGGGCTATTGGCATATCAAATTCCCACCGGTCTGGAGCAACTTTAACTTCAATGATGATGTTACTTCCCAACTCCACAAAATGGCGAAAGCTTGTTTGGAAGGAAAAGTGATTAACAGAGAGGAAAACTGGTCAACGGATGTGGTAGTTGAAGTGATGGAATCTTAAGGGATTATCGCTCCCGGCGCGTTGCCGGGAGCGTTTGTCTGCTATATCTTTTTACGCGAGGCTTTTTTATTACCGCTAGCGGCGAGTTCGGCCTTGATTTTCTCCAGCAGGGCTGTCGCACTATTTTCACCGCTGATCAGGTCTGGGTTTTCTATTCGCCATTTAGCGGTCAGTTCACCACGAAACGCTTTCACAAGGATTGATTGAGTAAGGTTGTTGACGCGGGTTAAGGCATTGTTGACCTGTTTCTCAATGGTGTCGGCATAGGCGAAAAGCTGTTCTACACGGCGGACGATTTCATGTTGTTCTGGGAGTGTTGGGAGAGAAAGTGCAAGGCCTTTTATTGATGTCTGATTAATAGTATTTTGGCCTGCACTTGTTGACAAACTATTACGAAGATAGAAGCGGCCTTCACCTTCATTAGCTATGAAAGTTAAAAACCTAGAGGATATTTTTTCTGAATTTAAACGTAAACGTATGAAGTGGTCGCAAAAACCTTCGATATCATAAGTCTGTTTATATTCAATAAACCTACCGGCTAAGTCTGCACTACCATTTACTCGAATAACTAAAATATCGCTTTTCTTTAGGGAGTATTTATTTATTTCTTTACTATCTAATGTGATCTTTCTTTCATTACCATGAATGCGTTGTGCATTTTTGAAATCCGCTAAACGTAATATAGTAATATCTTCGCCATCAGTTCCGCTTCGTTTTGCAAGACCATTACAAGAATCGATAATGAGCGTACCCAGCGTAGTGTTGTCCCAGCTAGTAATTACTTGGTTTTCCCTATAATCTTCTGTTAGTTTCCCACTAACTGCCGCAGCCAACACAGCCTGACGAAAACGTTTCAGGATTTGTGGGATTTGCTCAAGACGTGCTTTGGTGCTGTCAACCTGCACCAGCAACGTATCGAGTTTTTCAGCGATGATTTTTTGTTCGTCACGTGGCGCAAGTAAAAAATCGAATCTACTAAGGTCCTCTTTGTTAAATCCATTTTGTGCAGAGCGAGATAATAGTTTCAAAGGAAATTGAAATATCTCGGACTCAAGATAGTAACGAATATAGGAGCGTTCTAATTCCTGAGGATAGATCACTTTTGCAAGAGCAACATTGTATGCCCCTTCATGCCCTGTGCATATTCTTCCGAGAGATGCACCATATCGACCGATTAGCAAATCCTCTTTTCGGCATGTTTTTAGTTTTTTTGTCTCAGGAATATATGTTGGAACAGGTTTCTTACCAAAGTCCCTAATCTGTAATAAACGAATATATCCTTCTTTTTCCTCAGCAATAAACTCGGATTTAGGCGGTTGAGTTCCACCTTGTACATCCATTAAATCTGTAAATTTAGAGAGCACCCACCCCTCCGGCAATTTCCCCGCACTCATTCCTTCACCTCACCAAATGCTTCCTGCAGCAACTGACGCTGTGCATCGGCTTCATCGCTTGCACCCAGTTCACGCATTAGCGCATCCAGTTCGCCCATCGCCTGCACCAGTTCGCCCATCGCTTCTGCCGCTAAAATATCCGGTTCCGGCAGGTTGTCGGCATCGATGCTGTCTTTATCTTTTAGCCAGGAGATATCCAGCGAATCGGACTTCGCCGTGCGGATCCACTCGCGGCTGAATTTACGCCAGCGGCTGGTCGCCAGATGCTTATCGGTGTTTTTGTTCTCTTCGCTGTCGGCAATGTCTGCCTCTTCCGCGTTAAAACTCCACTCCCCCTCGCTACGCGGGCTTAAGCCGTGCGGGTCTTCACCATATACTCGCTCAAACGGTTTTAAATGGTCGTCGGTAAACGGCGTGCGCTTGCCAAAGCTCGGCATATTGGTTCGCAGGTCATAGACCCAGACATCATCGGTGCAGTTCTTATCCTGCGTCGGCTTCGCCACGGAGCCCTTGGTGAAGAACAGCACGTTGGTTTTCACGCCCTGAGCGTAAAAAATACCGGTTGGCAGGCGCAGAATAGTATGTAGATGACACTTATCCATCAGATCGCGACGAATGTCGGTCCCTTTGCCACCTTCAAACAACACGTTATCCGGTACTACCACCGCTGCACGGCCGCCAGGGAGCAGGGTTTCAACGATATGCTGCATAAAGCAGAGCTGTTTGTTGCTGGTCGGGTGAACGAAAGTACGGGTGATGTTGGTGCCCGCTGCGCTGCCAAACGGGGGATTGGTTGCGACCACATGCGCCATCGGCAATGTTTCACCATCGCTGCCCAGCGTGTTTCCCAGACGGATCGCGCCACCGTGATCGAGGTTCCCTTCGATGTCATGCAGCAGACAGTTCATCAGCGCCAGACGGCGGGTGCCCGGCACCAGTTCCAGGCCGACGAAAGCGCGATGGATCTGGAAATCCTGCGTATCGTTATCCAGGTCATCCAGATCGTTGGTCTGCGACTTAACGTAGCGATCGGCTTCAATCAGAAAGCCCGCTGTACCGGCTGCCGGGTCCTGCACGATTTCACGCGCCTGCGGTCTCAGCAGGTGAATAATGGTTTTGATCAGCGGACGCGGGGTGAAGTACTGACCGGCTCCCGACTTGGTTTCGTTCGCGTTCTTCTGTAACAACCCTTCGTACATATCGCCGAAGTCATCGCGGGATTTTCCGTGCGCACCGTTATACCAGTCCAGCGAATCCATATTGCTGACCAGCTCGGTTAACTGTTTTGGCTGAGTGATCGTGGTGTTGACGTTCTGAAATACCGCCTGCACCAGTTTCTGGTTATCAGCGCCCAGATGAACCAGCAGGTTACGGTAGAATTGCAGCTGATCCTGGCCGATGCGGGCTTTCAGATCATCCCAGCGATAGCCCTCAGGCAGGTAGTCCGCTTCCTGACCGGTCTCTTTACACATCTTCAGAAACAGCAGCGAGGCGAGTTCGTTAACGTAGTTTTGATAGGAGACGCCGCCGTCGCGCAGGTTGTCACAGAGCTTCCACAGCTTCGCGACCAGATCGTTGTTGTTCATTGCGTATTCCGTAAATAAACAGCGGCCCTATTCAGGGCCGCAGAAGAAAACATTGCCGGGGATGATAACGCGTTAAGCAGGCTCGTCCCAGATGTAATCGCTGAACTTATCGAGCAGGCTATCGAGATCATCGTCGAACGTTTTTTGCAGCATCGTTTTGCCACCACGGCGATGGAAATTACCCGTTTTGAAGACGTCGTCGTCAAGCACCACCTTCTCTTTCAGCGCGGTGGCTAAACGATCAAGCCAAATCAGTTGCTCACTGTTCCAGTCGTTTTCGCCTTTTATGCGCTCAAGGGCATGGTCGACACGTTCATCAAATGGCTTCAGCGCATCGCCCACCGCTGCACGGCGAATATGGCCGATCAGGCGGGCGGCGATATCTTCATTGCGTGTCTCTTTCCACGCTTTGCGCAGGGAAGACTCCTCGAAGTGCTGGCGATCAAACCACTCCTGCAGTTCGACCAGTCCTTTGCGTGTAAGATCGCGCGGACGATTGATCACTGCCTGCAGGGCGGGCTGCGCATTCGGGGAACGTTGTACCAGCGAATCAAAGGCTCCGAGGAAATCCTGCGGCGTGTCGTAATTCCCATAGAGCGACTTAACGCTAACCACTTCGTCGTCAATATCAAGGAAGATTGGCGCATCATTCAGGCTATTGATATCGGCTTTGAGCTTCTCAAGACGGCCAATGAAGCCTGGCAGTTTGTTTAAGACTTCAGCACTCCAGTTCACCCCTTTTTCCCGCAGACGCGAAGCGAAACCGTTAAAATTAACGCCTGCCGCGTCCTGGCATAGTTCATCCAGACGACGCACCTGCTTATCTACCGTTTCGCTGCGGTCACGGTTAAACGTGGCCAGGCCGATAATACGCTGGAGCTTAGCGACCAGCTGTTCATAGCTGTGCTCGGCAAAGCTGCGACCATCTGCCTCGATCGTTTTGTGGGTCTCAGAATCAGTGATTTCATTGACCAGCGTTTGCAGTTCGACCTGAGGACGGACAACCACCGGACGCATGGTATCGACACTTTCCAGCGAGCCATAGATATCGACACAGTCAAAAATCTTAAAGCTGGTTTTTGCCACCTCCGGACACAGACGTGTCGCACGGCCTTTCATCTGCTCGTACAGAATGCGGCTGCGAACTTTACGCAGGAAAACGATATTACAGATTGATGGAATATCCACACCGGTGGTCAGTAGATCGACAGTGACAACGATATTCGGCAGCCGCTCTTTGTTAAAGCGGGTGATCATGGTCTGAACTTTGCGCGAGTCTTTATCGGCATCGCCGGTAATCTTGATAATCGCGTCATGTTCCAGCTGAGGATACTTTTTCTTAAACGCGGCACTCAGCTCTTCCACTACCATATCCGCATGGGCATTCGTGACACAAAACACCAGTGTTTTTTGCAGCCCGGTTGGATCAAGATACTCGGTCAGTTCATTACAGACAGCGCGGTTAAATCCGGGAATAATCACGTCGCGGTTAAAACTGGCAACCTCAAATTCCTGCTCATCTTCCAAGGTATCGTTGATCATTTCACCCTGCGAGTTAATGCGTTCTACCTGCGCTCCCTGAGCAAGATAGACGCCCTCCTGTGCATTGCGAGTTATGATCTGAATCGGCGGATCCTGGTCGATCAGATAACCGTCAATGACCGCAGTGCGGTAGGTATAGCGATAAACCGGATTACCGAAGATCTGCACGGTATGCAGCGCCGGCGTGGCGGTCAGCGCGACTTTTACGGCATCAAAGTGGTCGAGAATACGACGATAAGCTGAGACATAATCAAGCTGGCTGCGGAATTGCAGTTCACCCTCAGTCTGCTCTTTATCGAGAATGTAGCCACGGTGTGCTTCATCGACGACGATACAGTCGTAACGGCCAACCGGCATGGGTTCGTCCGATTGCAGGGTGCGTTTAACCAGCGACTGAACCGTGGCAACGTGAATTTTAGTACTGTCTTCCGGGAATTTATCCGTCAGCCCTTTGATATCGAAGATGCTATTAAAGGTATCGCCGTTAATACGCGTATCGTCAAATGCGCCCAGTGCCTGCTCACCGAGAGAACGTCGGTCCACCAGAAAGAGAATGCGCTTAAAACGCTGGGACTGAATAAGACGGAACATCAGAGCGATCGCGGTACGGGTTTTGCCTGTACCGGTGGCCATCGCCAGCAGGATCTCCTGCTGCCCATTCACGATGGCAGTTTCTACCGCCCGCACAGCATCTTCCTGATAGTAGCGCAGGCCCAATTCGCTCATCTCCGGATTATCAGCAAACCACTGATTTTGCCTCTGCGGATCGCTGCCGAGCATATCCAGCAGCTCTTCCGGTCGATGCCACTCCGGCAAGGCTTTCGACATGTTGGTGGTGTAACGGACGTCACGATACCAAATGCCACTTTTGGTCTTCATCGCCGCGCGGTATTCGCGCCCGTTGGTGGAGTAGCAGAAGGGAATTTTAAAGCGCTGTTCACCGCTGGTATCCTCCCAGCTGATTTCATACGCTGGCACCGCTTCGTGCACCTCTTCGGCAGCGAACTCTTCCAGTAACGTATCGCGCAAGAATGCATTGTCGAAGTATTTACTGTAGCGATAGGACTCATTAAGTTTAGCGGGAACGTCGATATTTTTACGTTTCGCCTCAACGACCGCGATGGGCTTAAGGCCAACGAATAAAACGTAATCTGCAAAGCCCTGCTTGCCCGTTTCATCTTTACCGGTTGGCCATTCAGCAATTGCTTTACTGACACCCGGCTCCGGACGTGCGCCTTCTGAGAAGCGCAATGCTTTGCTATCGGCCTGCCAGCCAGCTTTACGCAGCTGCGCATCAATCAGGAAGCGGCTTTCTTCTTCTGTCAGGTCGAGCGTACGTTTGATGGCCTGATCGGTAATTTCATTCTGATAAGCTTTTCGTTCCTGCTCGGTCTGTTTCGCCAGCTCCGCATTTTTCTCAGCCAGCTGGGCTTCAAGTGCCGCGAGCCGTGCCTGCGTTTGTGCTTCGGTTTCCTGCTGCTTACCTTCCAGAATAGCGATATAACCATTCAGACTGATCAGTTTTTGTTGCTGCGCTGCCAGTTCTGACTGACTCTGCGCTTTTTCGCGAGTCTGCTGTTCCAGCTGCTGTTTCAGTGTCAGCACTTCCTGGTAGTAGAAGTTTTCACCACGTTCCGGCAATGCAAAGACAGGTACCGCGAAGTCATAATTTTTGGTGACCAGACGGTAGTACCAGACACCCAGACGGAAACCGAGCCGCAGACACATCTGCGCGTCGTCGAGATCGTTATGGTATTCATGCACCGCCTGGTTACCAATACGGCGCAATTTGTGGAATACAGAAAGGATGGTGTCGTCAACGAACGCAATTTTACCCAGCTCACGCAGGAGATCGTGTTGATTCTCGCAGGTCGGTATACCCAGCAGCAGGCCAAGATGTTTAGCTGTCGCTTCACCAAACATACGCATCTTAACCAGCGTGGTGTTGGGATCGTCCGGATAATTGTTTTCCGCCGCGCAGGCGATAGCGTAAGTAAAGTCGTTGACGCCTTTAAGAAACTCAAAGCTGGATTTAGTCATCAGCAGTATCAATCCATCACTGTGCAGGCCTCTCCGTTATTGAGACCCGTAACTTTTTAGCTTAACTTTTTCTAATGTGTTTAACAATGGATAACAGTGCCTCAACAGGCCGATTCTTACTACCTGTTTAAACAGACTCATAATGCGTTTTTTGATTTAACTTTATTGCGCCAGCCGGAGCATGGAAGGGATACCTGTCCGATTTTAGTACTGTACAGCGATTATCCCTTTGCTCTTTGAGAGCAGGCGACTTTAGTTTTGCCCTATTCTGCATACAGAATGCAAAACATGGGCCTGTAGTGAGACAATACTTTGCCTGATCTCTCAATTTTATTTTTTGACTGTGTACAGTTAATCACATCCGGGCTGTACTCTCTGGCTGTTCACTATTGCTTTTTTTCCTGCCTGCTGATGCAGACTTAGAGATTCAAACTATTGACTTTGGCAGTTGTAATGTTAAAGGCATCCTGTATTCTGTGAGAAAAATAGCCTGCTTAACTGAAGGGATAACGTATGCCTGCCGAGGGAAAATCCGTCTGGGGAATTACCGGTCATCGGCGCATACCAGATCCTGAAAATCTGTTTAAAACAATATTACGTCAGAGTGAGTTACTGCTAGCTGATGGTAATGCGGTATGTGGCTTAACGCCGCTTGCGGAAGGTGCAGACCGCATTTTTGCTCAGGCATTATTACAACTGGGCATTCCTTATTGCGTACCACTTCCCCTTGAACAGAAAAATTACGAACATGATTTTCCAGATTCCCTCGCTGAATTTCATTCTTTACTGGAAAGGGCGCAAACGGTCTTTACTCTACCGCGCTGCCCATGGCTAGCGGAAAGCGAGATTCAGCCTGATGTTTACGGCAGAAATTTTCAGTACCTTAGCGTAGGCGTTTATATCGCAAACCAATCCGATGTTCTTTTCTCTGCATGGAATGGCAAGCCGGCACAGGGAATGGGTGGCACTGCCCAGATTACTCATCTGTTTCAGGACTTTACTGTTTTAAAAACCGCAGTTAATAATGAGCAATATTGTTATTTCCGAGCCCTGGGCAAAAAAAAAATAGTGACTAATCGCAAATTAATACCTTTGGATGTGGTACAGGATAAATGAACCCTTTACATTTTACGCTTAAAAAAATCTCAACATGGCATAACGCCTATTTAAAAAAACATAGCCAGCATGAGCAAAGCCATCATGAAGAAGCCTCTCCGTCTTCCTACACCGATGAGTGGCATGATCTGAACTGGCATGAAGAACAGTCGCATCATTACAGTTGCTTATTTCGTGGCGGCGTTCTGCTAAGTTATACCCTTGGATTCCTTGCGGTAGTGTTCGCAGTCATCCCTATTTCTGGAATAATTCGGGAAGAAACCATTCATCATTATGGCTTTTTATTTGTATTACTGGAACTGATCGCAATTGCGTTAATTATCGCCATCTATGTTTCCGGCATGTCAAACAAAGATAATGGATCTGGCCGTCTTCTATTTCAGAACTGGCGGGGAAACTGGCAGCGGCATCGTACTCATAGTGAAATTTTACGCTATCAGGACGCGATAGTCTGGCTTAAACCAGACAATGTGATTCGTAAGTATCATATTCCGGATGCCGTACTGAATGCCTCCATTCCCTCCGCCGAAACGATGTTTCGCCGCTTACAAGTAATACTCGCCGAACAACAGGCCTACAACGCTCAGAAAAAAAACGAATATCATTTTGTTCAGCATCGCCTTCATACTATTGCCAAATGGAGCTTTATTCTGACGCTGGTCTGCTGCCTGGCGCACTTTTTTGTCCACTCGGCCGCGCTTTCTGCCCTTTCTGCCATTCTTCCCGCGCTTGGCTCATGTTGCCACGGCATTGCCTCAACCGCTGAATATGAAAAATTAGCGCAGCAGTGCCATCAGACAAAACTATTGCTGGATAACTTCGCACAAGGACTGGTTGTCAACGAGCAGAGGTTACTGACAGATGAAGCCGCGCTGCGCAAAGAAGTTAAGCAGTTCCTTGAAATAGTATTGGATGACAGGGATAAGTGGTACATCTTCACTAGCTCCAGCAAATTACCACTATGACTTTATTTTGATTTCAGGAAAGAGATAGATATGTCATCACCAATTTTTATTAGCCACTCTTCCCGCGATCGGGACTGGGCCTATCGACTCATTAACGATCTGGAAAAACGTGGCGTTCCTTGCTGGATTAGCTCACGTGACATTGAACCCGGTGCCGATTATCAGAAATCTATTGTTGATGCGCTTGAGGCGGCTCCAGCAATGGTGCTGTTATTTAGCGACCACGCGAATAATTCCAAAGAAATCCCGCGTGAAATGGCCATTGCCAGTGGCCAAAGTAAACCGATGATACCGGTACGAATTGAAGATGTAGTCCCACGTAATGCGCTGGTGTATAGCCTGACTAATGCTCAGTTCCTTGATTTGTTTGCTAACTATGAAGGAACCATGACACGACTGACGGAAGCGCTTCTCCGCCAGATAGCCGCCAGTAAACTGAATGTTTCCGGTGCGAGGCCCGCTATCGTAGTCGATAATCCGGCACTGACAGAAAGTTTAAAATCCAGCGACGTTAAAGATCCCACGAAGCATGCCCGTTCTGAAAAGGTTACTTCACAGAAACCAAAATCCAATAATAAAATCTATATGGGCGTCGGTGCACTAGCGCTCATAGCGATTTCTGGCGTTGTCATCGTGACATCGCGGGATGACACGCCTCAGACGCAGACCGTTCAGCCAGCACCGTCTCCACAGGCTGCTCCCTCTGCCACTAAATCAGCGCCATCTGAAGCCGAGCAGCCACAGCATCGTGAAGCCAAAGTGGTGACACCTTCACAAAATCCCACCCGCTCTGCCGCACCTGAAAAGGAAGCAGCAACAGACGACATCAGTACATTGGTAGCCAGCACCAGACAACTGCCTCCTGGTGATCGTATTGAGGCATTACAAAAAAGTCCGCTAATGGAAAGTCAGAAGCTCACTGCGGAACAAATGCTGTCGCTGCTGAGCGGCACTAAAAACAGCCAGCGTAGCAATCTAATCGAAAATCTGCTGCCTTTCACAGAGCAACCCATTGCTGTTCCTGACGCGCTGAAACTACTGAATTTAACCGGTGATAGCTGGGCATCTGCAGTCACTACGTTAAATCCGGCCTTACAAGATAACCTCAAAAGTGAAGAGGTTCTGGCATTGCTGGGAACCACTTCATCCTCAAGCCGCGCACGCGTACTTGAGCACATTGCTCCCAAAGCCGTTGCACCATTTGACCTTGCCATTGTCGAGAGAATCTTAAGGCCGATGAATGATAGCCGAAGCGGAGCCATTCGCACGCTGGTCAATTTGCTGCCTCAGCCGCTTCCCGAAGAGAGCTTTGGCATGTTATTGACGTCCATTAATAATAGCCAGCGCAGCAATACCATTGAAGCGATGCAACCAGTGCTTCCAAAAACGCTGACGCTTTCCGGCGCACTGAAACTACTCGAAAATACGAATGACAGCTGGACCGCTACACTTTCTACACTTGCGCCAAGGCTACCTGATAATCTAACGGCGGCTGAAGGAGCGCAGTTGTTAGGTAATACGCAAAACAGCGCACGTTCACGCGGCCTGGAATCGTTGGTTCCTCATTTAGCTGCTGGACTGAAGGGGAGCGATACAGAATCTATCTTAAGAAGCATGAACGATTCGTGGTATTCCGGGGTTTATTTACTGGCTTCACGACTGGCAAAAGATCAGGATAGCACATCAGTTCTGACACTTTTAGGCATGACTAAGAACAGTACTCGCCAGCGGACAATAGAAGCATTAGGTAGTGTCTTGCCCGCTAAAATCAGCGTGGATGATGCGGTTAATATGCTCAATGGCACGGGTGACAGCAGGTTATCAACAGCTATCTTTTTACTGCCTTATTTACCATCGCAGCTTAATCAGCAAGATCTGGATAGCCTGGCGGGAAATATGAGCAAATCTGACCGGCTAAGACTGGTTGAGGCAATGAAACGGTAGCTGCTCGCTATTAGCAAATTAGAGGAAGGTCCAGGGAGGGGCCTTCGATCAAGATGTCAATGTTCATAAATCTGCCTTAAACCCTTTACACCTTTTTTCAGGTAATTTGCAGGCTATTCCTACAGATTCGACCGGACTAACCTTCACCTTATTTTAACCAGATGAGGGAGCTCTGAAGAGAATGTGCGTGATTACAAACATTATTGAATGATGCAATATCCGTTGATGAGCATATCTCTTTTCAATTGATGTTGACTGAAACAGGCTGAGGGATTAGACGGGGAAAACGCTGCAAATTTCAGATTCCAGACACAAAAAAAGCCGCCCTTAAGCGACTTTAATTTGCATACGTGGTGCCGAAGGCCGGAATCGAACCGGCACGCCTCGCGGCGGTTGATTTTGAATCAACTGCGTCTACCGATTTCGCCACTTCGGCACTGAAGGGTATGCGGAAAACGTTGAGGATTATACCGTTACC
>Ga0256409_1000497_pt1 | contig 23204 bp, 20 predicted proteins | sample PhySR1_FD_185981 | JGI IMG/M metagenome (GOLD analysis project Ga0256409, IMG submission 185981) | Leaf surface microbial communities from sunflower plants in UC Gill Tract Community Farm, Albany, California, United States - DLSL S.R1 | ecosystem: Host-associated > Plants > Phyllosphere >...
GCAGGGGTGGCCAGCTTTGATACCAGAGAAAAGTCCACAACAGACCGAAAAGGATCTCAAAAACAATCAGTGGCCCCATCAGTACGGTGGGCAGACGCTGGCTGGCAGCGTTCCAGCATAAGGTCCCGAGCCAGGAACAGAGCAGACCAATCGCCAGCATCAGGGAGATAAACACTGCAGGACGCGGCCCAAACGGCAGTGCAAAAGCCGGCTGTTGCCAGGCAAGCTGCGCGCTGACCAGCGCGTACATGATTAGCGCCATCGGCAGCGTCACGACTCCCTGCGCTGTTGCCCAGGTCGAGGGCCGCAGTTCGGGATGTGTACGCAGCCAGCGGGCATTGCGCAGCGGATACCAGGTCCAGCAGACCACAGCCAGCAGCGCCAGCGCGATACCGGTCAGATAACGGCTGAGATCAAGGGTGTGGCCCTGACTCTGTAGCTCCGCCGCATTCACGCAGAGTAATCCGGCCGCCATCATGACCAGTGCCGGAAACAGCCGCCGCCACGGCAGGCGTCCTTCAAGATGGCCGTAACAGAGATTGGCCGTCACAGCGATCACCACCGGCAGCGTGCCGATAATCATGGTGGAGACCGGCCCGCCAGTGCGCTGAATGGCGTTCGCCAGAAACGCATAGTAGAAGAGGTTTCCCACCAGCGAGAGCTTTACCGCTTCACGCCAGTCAGCCCGGGCCAGCTTGCGCAGGCGATGACGACCGTGCCAGGCCAGCGGCAGCGCAATCAGCCCAAACGCCACATAACGTCCCGCCGATTGCAGCGCGCCAGGATAGTCAGGCACCAGCAGCGGCCCGACAAAGATCAGCCCCCACAGCAGTCCGGCGGTGACGGCAAACATGACACCAGCAAACATAATTTCTTCCTTATATAGCTTTTTCGTTCAGTGTGGCGGGTTCGGGCGGGGAATGCTTGTAGCAGATTGCGGTGGTATCAGGGCTGGCGCACCTGCTTTTGATAGCGGCCCGGCGTGATGCCATAACGGTTTGCAAAGGCGCGGGTCAGATGGGCCTGATCGGTTAATCCCACCGCCGCCGCAACGCTGGCAGCCGCTTCACCCTGTGCCAGCCTTTGCTTGGCGTCGTAAAGCCGGAAAGCCATCAGCATCTGATGCGGCGTAACGTGATAGTGCTGACGAAAGGCGCGTAAGAAGTGCCACGGCGAAAGCGAGGCCAGCGCCGCCAGCTCATCCAGCCGCACCGGTTCTGCGAGGTTTGCGCGCAGAAAGTCTCTTACCTGATCAAAACGATGCCGTGCATCCGGTCTGCCCTGTGAGGACATGCGTGCCAGCGGACGAATCTGCAACAGCAGTTCAGCCAGCAGGCTCTGGCGCGCCAGTGGTGATTCCGCCTGCCAGAGTGTCGCCAGCGTGCGGGAGAGCGGCCGCGCCACGCGCGGATCGGTCAACAGCGCCTCGTTGAACCACCAGCCGCGATCGCCGGTCAGTTCATCCATCAGCTGCGGCTGAATGTAGATCATCTGGTAGCGCCAGCCCTCTTCACACGCTGACTCACCGGTATGCAGCTCATCCGGATTCATCATGACCAGCGAGTTCTCCGGCGCAGTATATTCGGTGCCGCGGTAGCGAAAGCGTTGCGCGCCCGCTTCAATGGTGCCGATACCAAAGGCTTCATGGGTATGGGGTTCAAATGCGTAGCGGGAGATGTGGGCCTGATAGAGTTCCACACCGGGCAGCTCGGCGAGTTGCTGAAACCGGGCGCGGTCTTTCTCACAGGGGAAACTCGCCGGAACACCTTCCACTTCTCTCTCCTTATTTAACCAGTCGGTTTAGCATGCCTGTGACAGGGGGGAAAATGCAAAAGATTGCTTTCCGCAATGCCTCAGGTAACACTGCTTTTTTCAAACCAGATGGGATTAAGCATGGCACAGCGGGTAGTCGTGGTCATTGATATGCAGAATGGCGTCTTCAGCACGCCACGCTTCGACACAGCGGGAAGGATTGCACAGATTAACCGGCTGACCGAACGCGCCGATATCACAATATTTATCCAGCACCGCGAAGGCGAGATGTGCGAGGGTAATGCGGCTTTCGAGCTGCTGCCAGAAATCGCTCAGCCTGCTGGCGCACACTATGTGACCAAAACTGCCTGCGACAGCTTCTGGCACACCGACCTGGCCGCGCTGTTAAAGAGGCTGGCGGTAGAGGAATTTGTGGTGTGCGGTTGTGCCACTGACTACTGCCTGGATACCACGATAAAAGTCGGTGCCAGTGCGGGCTATGCGATTACCGTTGCCGCCGATGCGCACACCACGGCAGATCGCCGCTGGGTCAGCGCCGAAGCACTGATTAACCAGCACAATGATGTGTGGGCCTCACTGCTGATCCCCGGCAACGTGCCACGTGTGCTGAGCACGGAGGCGATTCTGGCGGAATGGTCGTAGCTGGCCGCCAGACGCCGCGCATAAAAAAAGCCCGCAAAGCGGGCTTTTTTTGTACTCTCTGGCCAACGGAATCAGAACGGAATATCGTCGTCGAAATCCATTGGTGGTTCGTTGTTGTTGCTGGCCGGCGCGCTCTGTGGCTGCGGCTGCGGACGGGACTGCGCGCCGCCACTGAACTGGTTATTGTTGCCCTGCGGCTGCTGCGGCTGACCCCAGCCATTGTTGTTGCCACCGCCCTGCGCGCCACCACCGGCTGGAGCGCCTGCACCGGCATTACCGCCCTGCTGACGGCCACCCAGCATCTGCATGGTACCACCAACGTTAACCACGACTTCGGTGGTGTAACGCTCCTGGCCACCCTGATCCTGCCATTTACGGGTGCGCAGCTGGCCTTCGATATAGACCTGCGACCCTTTTTTCAGGTATTCACCCGCGACTTCAGCCAGTTTGCCAAACAGCACCACACGGTGCCACTCAGTGATCTCTTTGTTTTCACCGGTCTGCTTGTCGCGCCAGCTTTCCGACGTAGCCAGCGTAATGTTGGCAACAGCGCCACCATTTGGCATATAACGTACTTCCGGATCCTGACCCAGATTCCCGACAAGAATCACTTTGTTAACGCCACGACTGGCCATGTTGCTGTCTCCCGATGAGTTAATGCATACAGTCTAATCTATCAATTCTAACACGTCCTGCGGTCTGTTTCCCACTTTCGAGCGGGGTTCCAGTTTTAATCCGCTGCGCGCCAGAGGCTAAGAGTACTGGATATTTATTCAGTCTATTTTTTGTGCCATAATGACACGTTTATTCTGGCCGTGTCGGCAAGGCGCGGTGAGTGCTGCTAATCCGGGAAAGGTGAATGGATAAGATCGAAGTTCGTGGTGCCCGCACCCATAATTTGAAAAACATCAACCTGACCATCCCACGCGACAAACTCATTGTGGTAACCGGCCTGTCAGGTTCCGGTAAATCCTCACTGGCGTTTGATACGCTGTATGCGGAAGGTCAGCGCCGCTATGTGGAGTCGCTCTCTGCGTATGCGCGCCAGTTTCTTTCGTTAATGGAGAAGCCGGACGTCGATCATATCGAAGGTTTGTCGCCCGCCATTTCCATTGAACAGAAATCCACCTCGCACAACCCACGCTCGACCGTGGGAACCATCACCGAGATCCATGATTACCTGCGTCTGCTGTTTGCCCGCGTTGGCGAACCGCGCTGCCCGGATCATGATGTGCCGCTGGCGGCGCAGACCGTCAGCCAGATGGTCGATCAGGTGCTCTCCCAGCCGGAAGGCCGTCGCCTGATGCTGCTGGCGCCGGTGGTGAAAGATCGTAAGGGTGAGCACACCAAAACGCTGGAGAATCTGGCGACGCAAGGTTATATCCGTGCGCGTATTGATGGCGAAGTGTGTGACCTCTCCGATCCGCCAAAACTCGAGCTGCAGAAGAAGCACACCATTGAAGTGGTGATTGACCGCTTTAAAGTACGTGAAGATCTCGCAACCCGCCTGGCGGAATCGTTTGAGACCACGCTGGAGCTCTCCGGCGGGACGGCCATCGTGGCGGACATGGATGACAGCGCCGCAGAAGAGCTGCTCTTCTCGGCTAACTTCGCCTGCCCGATCTGTGGTTACAGCATGAGCGAGCTGGAGCCGCGCCTGTTCTCGTTTAACAACCCGGCGGGCGCCTGTCCGACCTGTGACGGCCTTGGCGTACAGCAATATTTTGATCCTGACCGCGTGGTGCAGAATCCTGAACTCTCGCTGGCGGGCGGTGCAATCCGCGGCTGGGATCGCCGCAATTTCTACTACTTCCAGATGCTGCGTTCGCTGGCGGAACACCTCGATTTTGATATCGAAGCGTCGTTCGGCAGCCTGCCAGAAAACGTACAGAAAGTGATTCTGTACGGATCAGGCAAAGAGAGCATCGAATTCAAGTACATCAACGATCGCGGCGACACCTCGGTGCGCCGTCATCCGTTTGAAGGGGTGCTCAATAACATGGAGCGCCGCTACAAAGAGACCGAATCCTCAGCGGTACGCGAAGAGCTGGCGAAATTTATCAGCAACCGCGCCTGTGCCAGCTGTGAAGGAACCCGTCTGCGTCGTGAAGCGCGTCATGTCTTCGTGGAGAACACCACGCTGCCGACCATCTCTGAGATGAGCATCGGCCATGCGATGTCCTTCTTTGAAAATATGAAACTCAGCGGCCAGCGTGCGCAGATCGCCGAGAAAATTTTGAAAGAGATTGGCGATCGCCTGAGCTTCCTGGTCAACGTCGGCCTGAACTATCTTTCGATGTCGCGTTCCGCCGAGACCCTGTCCGGTGGTGAAGCACAGCGTATCCGTCTGGCCAGCCAGATCGGTGCCGGTCTGGTCGGCGTGATGTATGTGCTGGATGAGCCTTCAATCGGCCTGCACCAGCGCGACAACGAACGTCTGCTCGGCACCCTGATTCATCTGCGCGACCTCGGTAACACGGTGATCGTGGTTGAGCATGATGAAGATGCGATTCGTGCCGCTGACCATGTGATCGATATCGGTCCGGGTGCGGGCGTACATGGCGGCCAGGTGGTGGCTGAAGGCACGGTTGATCAGATCATGGCGCAGGAAGCGTCACTGACCGGCCAGTTCCTGAGCGGCAAGCGTGGCATTGCAGTGCCAGAGGAGCGCGTCAAAGGCGACCCGGCCAAAGTACTGAAGATTACCGGCGCACGCGGCAACAACCTCAAGGATGTCACGCTGACGCTGCCGGTCGGGCTGTTCACCTGTATTACCGGTGTTTCCGGCTCGGGTAAATCGACCCTGATCAACGATACGCTCTTCCCGATTGCCCAGCGGGCGCTGAACGGCGCGACCATCGCCGAACCGGCACCTTACCGTGACGTGGCGGGACTGGAGCACTTCGACAAAGTAATCGACATCGACCAGAGTCCGATTGGTCGTACACCGCGCTCCAACCCGGCCACCTACACCGGCATCTTCACCCCGGTGCGTGAACTGTTTGCGGGCGTGCCGGAAGCACGTTCACGCGGCTACAATCCGGGCCGCTTCAGCTTTAACGTGCGTGGCGGACGCTGTGAAGCCTGTCAGGGCGATGGCGTGCTGAAAGTCGAAATGCACTTCCTGCCGGACATTTATGTGCCGTGCGATCAGTGCAAAGGCAAACGCTATAACCGTGAAACGCTGGAAGTGAAGTACAAAGGCAAGAGCATTCACGAAGTGCTGGAAATGACCATCGAAGAGGCACGTGAGTTCTTCGATGCGGTGCCGGCGCTGGCGCGTAAGCTGCAGACGCTGATCGATGTGGGCCTCACCTACATCCGCCTCGGTCAGTCCGCGACCACCCTTTCCGGCGGTGAAGCCCAGCGCGTGAAGCTGGCGCGTGAGCTGTCGAAGCGTGGCACCGGTCAGACGCTCTACATTCTGGATGAACCGACTACCGGCCTGCACTTTGCCGATATCCAGCAGCTGCTGGAAGTGCTGCATAAGCTGCGCGATCAGGGCAACACCATCGTGGTGATTGAGCACAACCTGGATGTGGTCAAAACTGCAGACTGGATTGTCGACCTGGGTCCGGAAGGCGGCAGCGGCGGCGGTGAAATCCTGGTAGCTGGTACGCCAGAAACCGTGGCGGAGTGTGAGAAATCACATACCGCGCGCTTCCTGAAGCCACTGTTACAGAAGTAATTCTGTCAGGCCCGCCGCGTGCGGGCCTTTTACTCTCCCCTGTCGATTCAGCCAGAAAATTGCAGAATCAGGCAAGATTCAGACATGTATAGGCATATACGCTTTTCCCCACGCTGACTATCCTTAAGCGGTTCCTCTTTGGCACGCCCCTGGCGTCGCCCTGTTTTCGCAGCACATCAACGCTGCTGCACTTCATCGAATAACACTCACGACACATCGAAACTGGAGACACCATGAATATTACGCATGCGTATGCTGCTCAGGATGCAAAATCCAAACTGGCACCGTTCGATTTTAAGCCGCGTGAGCTGCGCGCCCATGACGTTCAGCTTGAGGTGCTGTTCTGTGGCGTCTGCCACTCAGACCTGCATCAGGCCCGTAATGAGTGGAAAAACACCATTTTTCCCGTGGTTCCGGGTCATGAAATTGTCGGTCGCGTCACGGCCGTTGGCCCGCAGACGCAGAAATACAAAGTCGGCGATCTGGTCGGCGTAGGCTGCATGGTCGATTCGTGCCGCAGCTGTCCGAGCTGTCAGCAGGGTCTGGAGCAGTATTGTGAAAACGGCTTTGTTGGCACCTATAACGGTGAAGATCGTGAAACCGGCGCCATTACCTACGGCGGTTACTCAACGTCGATGGTGGTTGATGAGAGCTTTGTGCTGCGCATTCCCGAGAACCTGGAGCTGGCGGGCGTGGCACCGCTGCTGTGTGCCGGTATTACCACTTACTCGCCGCTGCGCCACTGGAATGTCGGCCCGGGCAAGAAAGTGGGTATCGTAGGCTTAGGCGGCCTGGGCCATATGGGCGTGAAAATTGCCCATGCCATGGGCGCACATGTGGTGCTGTTCACCACCTCGCCTTCCAAAATTGAAGATGGCAAACGTCTGGGTGCCGATGAAGTCGTGATCTCTAAAGATGCGGAGCAGATGGCGCAGCACGCCAACAGCTTCGACTTCATTCTGAATACCGTGGCGGCTCAGCACGATCTCAACCCCTTCATCACCCTGCTGAAGCTGGATGGCAACATGACGCTGGTGGGTGCACCGGAGCACGATCACCCGGCACCGCAGGTATTTAACCTGATCTTCAAGCGTCGCAGCATCGCCGGTTCACTGATTGGCGGCATCGCAGAGACCCAGGAGATGCTCGATTTCTGTGGTGAGCACGGCATTACGTCAGACATTGAACTGATCGCGATGGACCAGATCAATGAAGCCTATGAGCGCATGCTGAAAAGCGATGTGAAATACCGCTTCGTTATCGACATCAATACCCTGCGCGAGCAGCCTGCCGCGTAACCCGCTGCCTCTGAAACCCTCTTGCTCAGGTAAGAGGGTTTTTTATTGCCGTTTAGCGGGCCGTTGCAACCTGCTGGAATGAGGCATCGACCAGATAGTAGATCTGCGAATCTTTCAGCGAACCGTCCAGGAACAGCGTGCTCCAGTGTGACTTGTTCAGATGCTCGCTGGGAATAATATCGCTATGCTCTTCGCGCAGTAATTCGGCCAGCGCAGGCGTCGATTTCAGCGAGACCGCTGGCCGCCCTTTCGCCTCATGTACCATCGCAAACAGCACGCCGTTGCTTTTAATCTGCGTGGCTTTCCAGTCACTGTGGACGCTCTGCTCCGCGCCCGGCTTGCTCATGCAATAGGTCAGTAAGTCTGAGTTATTCATTACGATTCCCCTTGTAAAGTGGCGACAATCCGCCTGGCACCGCCCTCAATGCGATGCTCGCCCAGCCAGATACCCTGCCAGGTGCCCAGCACCAGACGTCCCCGCTGAACCGGTAATAACAACGAAACCCCTAAGATCGACGATTTGATGTGCGCCGGCATATCATCACGCCCTTCGTAGTCGTGCTGATAAGGCGCATTCTCCGGCACGTGCCGCATGAAATGCTGCTCCATGTCGCTGCGCACCGTCGGGTCGCAATTCTCATTTAAGGTTAACGACGCCGAAGTGTGCTGCAACAGCAGATGCAGCAGACCGGTTTTGATATCACGCAGTCCGGAGAGCGAGTTCACGATCTCATCGGTGACCAGATGAAACCCGCGCGGCTTCGCGCTCAGCGTAATAGTTTGTTGATGCCACATAGCTTATTCCTGAAACGGTTACCCCGTTTAAGTGTGCAGCATGTCGCCGAAAGGTAAACCCTGACCCATAAAAAAACCGCCAGAGAGCACCCTGACGGTTTTTTTTACAGCCTGGCGGCAGAGTTACATCACGGCGGCAAACGCTTCAGCCACCTGATGCACATTTTTGCTGTTCAGACCGGCCACACACATGCGGCCGCTGCCCACCAGATAGATGCCAAATTCGTTGCGCAGACGATCGACCTGCTGCGCACTCAGGCCGGTGTAGCTGAACATGCCACGCTGCTTCAGCAGGTAGTCGAAGTTTTTACCTGGCAGTGCAGTGCTCAGCACGTCCACCAGCGACTGACGCATGTCCAGAATGCGTAAGCGCATCGCTTCCACTTCAGCCAGCCAGCTGGCTTTCAACTCGTCATCGTTGAGTACGCGCGCGACAACCTGCGCACCGAAATTCGGCGGGCTGGAGTAGTTGCGGCGAACCGTGGCTTTTAACTGGCCCAGCACACGCGCTGACTCTTCGGCGCTGTCACAGACGATAGAGAGACCGCCCACGCGCTCGCCATAGAGCGAGAAAATTTTGGAGAAGGAGTTGCTCACCAGGGCTGGCAGGCCCGCCGCCGCGACTGCACGCAGCGCATAGGCATCCTGCTGCATGCCGGCACCAAAGCCCTGATAGGCGATATCCAGGAATGGAATCAGCTGCTGTGCTTTCAGCACCTCAACGGTCTGATCCCACTGCGCATCGGTCAGGTCAGCACCGGTCGGGTTATGACAGCAGGGATGCAGCAGCACGACGCTCTGCGCTGGCAGGGTTTTCAGGGTGCTGATAAAGGCATCAAACCGCACGCCGTGGGTCTCTGCGTCATACCAGGGATAGGTATTTACCTCAAAACCTGCACCATTAAAAATCGCGACGTGGTTTTCCCAGGTCGGATCGCTGACCCAGACCGCAGACTGCGGGAAGTAGCGCTTAAGGAAATCCGCGCCCACTTTCAGCGCGCCAGAACCGCCCAGCGTCTGAATAGAGGCGATACGGCCCGCGTTTAACACCGGATGATCGGCACCAAACAGCAGCGGTGCAATCGCACTACGGTAGCTGTTCAGTCCTTCCATTGGCAGATAGAGCGATGCCTGATGCGGCTCAGCATAGATCTGCTCTTCGGCAGCGGCTACAGCCTTCAGCTGCGGGATGATGCCCTTTTCGTCGTAATAGAGGCCGATACTCAGGTTAACTTTGTGTTCGCGTGGGTCTTGTTTGAAGGCTTCCATCAACGACAGAATCGGATCGCCAGCATAGGCATCAACGTTTTGAAACACGGTGTAGGTCTCCATGATTGGTCCAGAGGGAAGATGCGGATTAAACCCGATAGCGTCCCGGACGGTGGTTCATTGCAATAATCAGATTCAGGATCACCGCACCCGCAATCGACGCGAGCAGGATGGGGCCACTCACCACAAAGAGTGACGCCAGCACGACGCAGGTATCGACCACCATTTGCAGCTTCCCCGCGCGGATCCCAAAGCGATCCTGTAGCCACAGCGCCAGAATATTGATGCCGCCCAGGCTCGCCTTATGACGAAATAACACTATAAACCCGATTCCCATGATGACGTTACCGAACAGTGTCGCATAGAAGGGGTTAAGGTCAGAAAAGTGGACGAACAGCGGGTGCAGCTGGGTAAACAGCGACACCAGACCGACGGCGCAGAAGGTTTTCAGCGTAAATTCCCAGCCCATGCGTTTTACCGCCAGCCAGTAAAAAGGGATGTTGATCAGGAAAAACGCGCTGCCGAACGAAAGCGGCGACAGGTAGCTGATCAGAAAGGCGATGCCTGCGGTGCTGCCGGTCAGCGCCCCCGCCTGTTTCAGCATAATGACGCCGAACGAGACCATCAGGGTGCCAAGCACCATCGCCAGCGCATCTTCAATGCGCGAATGCGGGACGCGGGAGGGTTCTGCGATGTTATCCATGGGGTTTTCTCAGTGCAAAGGATGCGGTTTCGATGCAAAAAACGCACCATCGCCACAGCACTGAACTGCTGTAAACCGGGTGCCAGCGATATCCCATTGATATCTAAGGCGCTTTAAAAAAGAACTTTGTGCATAAATTCCGGCAGATACCGTCAACCTATGCGTTAAAGTCCGACTCTATGCGCGCTCTTCGCATTAATTGCCGCAAGTGTGCACCAAAAGCGCACAGCGCGCACCTTTTTAGCGCGTCTTCTGCTCAGGCAGCATCATCAGCCCGTTCTCTTTCATGCGTCCCAGCACTACCGAGGTTTTCACATGGGAAACGCTCTGGTGGCCCGCGACTAACTGGCTGATTAACGCACTAAGGGAATTGAGATCGGCCACCGCCACTTTAAGCAGATAGTCCGCATCGCCGGTGGTTTTATAGGCATCCACGATCGCCTGTTCCTGCTCCACCATCCGGTGAAAGCTCTCAACATATTCTGCGGTGTGGTTAATTAAACGCACCTCAATCAATCCCACCATGCCAAGCCCGATGGCATCGGGCGACAGCCGGGCATGATAACCCAGGATCAGATTAGCCTGTTCCAGATTGATACGACGGCGGGAACATTGTGAGGCAGAAAGGCCGACCAGATCGCTGAGTTCCTGATTGGTCAGACGGCCGTTGGATTGTAATAAAGTCAGGATTTTAAGGTCGTAATCGTCTACGTGAGTCATTCCGTTTCCACAGCGTGATGGGCGTCGCTTTGTTACAGATAACCCGATAACCCGAGAGGTTGTCCAACACTATTTTGTGATGATGGGGGCTGTCATGCACAGATCGTGCATGACAGCACAAACCGGGGATTATTCGTCGTCGTATTGCGGGCCAGCGTAGTTGTCGAAGCGTGACCACTGACCGTTAAAGGTCAGGCGTACCGTACCGATCGGGCCGTTACGCTGTTTACCCAGAATGATCTCCGCGATCCCTTTAAGATCGCTGTTTTCGTGGTAAACCTCATCGCGATAGATAAACATGATCAAATCCGCATCCTGCTCGATCGAGCCCGATTCACGCAGATCCGAGTTGACCGGACGTTTATCGGCTCGCTGCTCCAGCGAGCGGTTAAGCTGCGACAGCGCCACAACCGGCACGTTCAGCTCTTTGGCCAGCGCTTTCAGCGAGCGGGAGATCTCAGCAATTTCCAGCGTACGGTTGTCCGACAGCGACGGCACGCGCATCAGCTGCAAATAGTCGATCATGATCATGCTTAATCCACCGTTTTCACGGTAGATGCGTCGGGCGCGCGAACGCACTTCGGTGGGCGTCAGGCCGGAAGAGTCATCAATGTACATGTTCTTCTTCTCCAGCAGGATGCCCATGGTGCCGGAAATACGCGCCCAGTCCTCATCATCCAGCTGCCCGGTACGAATGCGGGTCTGATCGACGCGGGAGAGTGACGCCAGCATACGCATCATGATCTGCTCGCTGGGCATCTCCAGACTGAAGATCAGCACCGGTTTTTCCTGCAGCATGGCGGCGTTTTCGCACAGGTTCATCGCAAAGGTGGTTTTACCCATCGAAGGACGTGCTGCAACAATAATCAGATCAGAACCCTGCAGGCCCGCGGTCTTTTTATTCAGATCCTGATAGCCGGTATCGACGCCGGTGACGCCATCGTGCGGTGTCTGATAGAGCGATTCGATACGCGAAACGGTCGATTCCAGAATCTGCTCGATGTTTTTCGGACCAGCATCCTTATCCGCGCGCGCTTCCGCAATTTTAAAGACGTTCGACTCCGCGAAGTCGAGCAGCTCTTCGCTGTTACGCCCCTGCGGATCATAACCGGCATCGGCAATCTGGTTAGCGACGGCGATCATCTCACGCACCACCGCACGTTCGCGCACGATGTCAGCATAGGCGCCGATGTTCGCCGCGCTCGGGGTGTTTTTCGCCAGTTCCGCCAGATAGGCGAAGCCGCCCGCCATCTCCAGCTCGCCACGGGTTTCCAGCGATTCGGAGAGCGTAATCAGGTCAATAGGTTTGCTGTTTTCCAGCAGCCGCTGCATCTCTGAAAAAATCAGCCGATGCGAGCGGTTGAAAAAATCATTCGCGACGACGCGCTCAGAGACATTGTCCCAGCGCTCGTTATCCAGCATTAACCCACCGAGCACCGACTGCTCCGCTTCCAGCGAATGCGGGGGCATTTTCACGCCTGCGAGCTGGCGATCCTGCGTTTCGTTCGATTTGTTGGTGGGTTTATTTCCTGCCATAGTGAATGCATTACCGATCTTCTGTGGGGACGCGCAAGTATACCTTAGTTGGGGTGCGTGCCTCACCCTCATGATGAAACAATCACAGGAGTCAGAATGGCAAAGCGTATTCAGTTCAGCGCACATGGCGGCCCGGACGTTTTAGAGTGGACAGATTTTGAACCTGCTGACCCGGCCGAACATGAAGTGCAGGTAGAACATCGCGCTATCGGGATTAATTACATCGATACCTATGTTCGCAGCGGGCTTTATCCGGTCGCCGCTTTTCCCTCTGGCCTGGGTACAGAAGCCGCAGGCGTGGTGTCGCGGGTTGGACGTGGCGTGACATTATTTAAGCCCGGCGATCGCGTGGTCTACTGTCTGGCGTCGATGGGGGCCTATAGCGAAGTGCACAACGTGGCGGAAGATCGCCTGATGCATCTCCCGGAGGCGATCAGCTTTGAGCAGGGCGCAGCCAGCTACCTGAAAGGGCTGACCACACAATATCTGCTGCGCCAGACCTATAAAATCAGCGCCGGTGAGACCTTCCTGTTTCATGCCGCAGCGGGCGGCGTCGGGTTAATTGCCTGTCAGTGGGCAAAAGCGCTGGGTGCCCATTTGATTGGCACAGTCGGGTCAGCAGAAAAGGCAGCGATGGCGAAAAAGGCCGGCGCCTGGGCGACGATTAACTACCGCGAAGAGAATATTGCGCAACGCGTCAGCGAACTGACCGACGGGAAAAAAGTGGGCGTAGTTTATGACTCCGTGGGCAAAGATACCTGGGAAGCATCGCTGGACTCATTGCGCCGTCATGGGCTGATGGTCAGTTTTGGCAATGCTTCGGGTCCGGTGACCGGGATTGATCTCGGCATTCTGAATAAGAAAGGCTCGCTGTTTGTGACCCGCCCTTCACTGTTTGGCTATATCACCAACCGCCAGGAGCTGGAAACCGCCAGTGCCGAGCTTTTCTCGCTGCTGGCGAGTGGCGCAATTAAAGTTGATGTACCGGAGCAGCAGAAGTTTGCGCTGAAAGAGGCCAGCAAAGCGCACCAGATGCTGGAGAGCCGCGCCACGCAGGGATCCTGTCTCTTAATTCCATAGTAGTGAGCAACAAAAAGGGCTTCCCGCGGGAAGCCCTTCTCTTTTTTTATTTTTTGTTCGCGCTGGTGTAGGGACAGCGGCGATGAATTCATGTCGAGTCGATGGCACATCGATTTGACGACAGGCATCCTGCCAGAAAACATAAGTAAAAAATATGTTTAATTGCAGATCAGCCCTGACCAATCTCTCACACTGTGATCTTCACCGCATTTAGCGCCAGCCTTTGCGGTCTAACCTGTTGATCTTACGCCGCAGCTTGCGACGTGCTCGCTCATCGCTGTCGCCAAAAAAGGCACGATGCAGCCAGACCGCAATCACCGCCAGCACCAGCCACGGCAACACTTTAATAACAATTGCAAACAGTCCACCGACAAACATCACGATGGTTGCGACCACCAGTGCCGCCAGCACGCCTAACAGCGAAACGCCGGTCAGCAACAGCATCAGGAAAAACCCCAATACGAATAAAATTTCCACGTCAGCGCTCCTTTTTGAGATTGATTGTTATAGTTACTACAAAAAACGTGCCAACAGTTAACTCATTGATTTTATTCTGATAAGAGATAAACAGAAGAGCGCAACCTGGTGAGAAAAACCACATAGTGGCGTAAAAAAAACCAGCATTCAGAGCTGGTTTTTTCGGGTTCAGATGAGGCGTCAGGCTTCCTGCGGGATTTTATCGGCGACCAGCGCAAGCGCCGCCTCCAGCACACGGACATCGGCACCGGGTTTGTGGGCATTTTCACTCAGGTGGCGTCGCCACTGGCGGGCGCCCGGAATCCCCTGGAACAGACCCAGCATATGGCGCGTGACATGTCCCAGATACGTCCCCTTTGCCAGTTCCGCTTCAATATAGGGATACATGGCGCGCACCACTTCAACCGGGTTCGCCGCCGGATGCTGACGACCAAACAATGTCTGATCGACCTGCGCCAGAATGCCGGGGTTTTGGTAGGCTTCACGTCCCATCATCACGCCGTCAAGGTGTTGCAGATGGGTCAGTGCCTCTTCCAGCGTTTTCACGCCGCCATTGAGGGCGATAGTCAGTTGCGGAAAATCGCGTTTCAGCTGATAGACGCGGGGATAGTCCAGCGGTGGAATCTCGCGGTTCTCTTTCGGGCTGAGGCCGGAGAGCCAGGCTTTACGCGCATGAATGATAAATGTCTCACACTCACCGCGTCCCGCCACCGTGCCGATAAAATCGGTCAGGAATTCATAGCTGTCCAGCTCATCGATACCAATGCGGGTTTTCACCGTGACCGGAATTGAAACCACGTCGCGCATCGCTTTAACGGCATCTGCGACCAGATTCGCCTCGGCCATCAGGCAGGCGCCGAAACGGCCATTCTGCACCCGATCAGAGGGACAGCCGACATTAAGATTCACTTCATCGTAGCCGCGCTGCTCTGCCAGCTTCGCGCACTGCGCCAGTGCCGCCGGATCGCTACCGCCAAGCTGCAACGCGACCGGATGCTCAGCCTCACTGTAAGCCAGGTAATCCCCTTTGCCATGAATGATTGCGCCCGTGGTCACCATTTCGGTGTAGAGCAGCGTGTCACCGGTCAGCTGGCGATGAAAATAGCGACAGTGACGATCGGTCCAGTCGAGCATAGGGGCGATAGAGAAACGTTGCGAAGAGAAATTAGGCATGAAGCGCAGACAATCCGGTAATTAAGGGGTGATGGAATTCTGTGCAAGGATAACACAAGGGCGGGCGATAGTGCATCGCCCGCCCCCGAACAGTCTGAATAACGCGCTTAGAAGTTAAAGCCCAGCTGCATCATCGCGCCCCAGGTGTTGTTAGCACCTACAGAGCCCGCCAGATCCAGATGGACGGCTTTGTTAAACGGTGACAGACCAAAACCGGCCGTAGCGACATTTTCGTCGTTAGAACGCATGTCCGCACGATAACCTGCACGCAGCTGCAGCCAGTCAAGTACGCGGTATTCCGCGCCCACTGCCGCATACTGGCTGTTATCCTGAGTTTTGAAGCGTTTGGTTTCAGTCAGATCCACATCGCCCGTCACGGTAAACGGACCTTTATCCCAGGCCAGACCGGTGGTGACCAGCGGGCGAATCTGGTAGGTGTCGCGGAAACCATTGACCTCTTTGGTCTGCAGATCGCGTGAAACCAGGTTCTGTCCGGTTACACCCAGCGTCCAGTTTTCAGCAAAGGTGGTCGCCAGACCGGCATCAACGTTAAAGCCGGTGTCGGTGCTGCGATACTGGCTGTTATTGATGTCACTTTTGTCGTAGTTGTAAATGCTGGCGGTGTAGTTATAGAGCCAGGTTTTCTGCACTTTCGGTGTGACGCCTACCGATACTGGCTGACCAGCGATGGTGAACTCATGCGCCACCGCCACACCATAATCGGTGACCAGCGCCGCTAAGCCATTCGCGCTGGAGCGCAGGTTATTTTGATCGCCAGGACGAGGAAACGCCCCGTTTTCTATACTGCGCAGGTAGTCAATATCACTCTGTACCACGTTAGCGCGGACGTGCGCTGTACCGTAGGCCTTAGTAATAAAGGCGAAAGGCAGAGTGTCGTTAGGGATGGTAACGGCAACAGCCGCGCCGGCAGAACCGTCTGCTTTGTTACCGCGCAAATCGCTTAGCTTATTTGCCACATCACCTGAGGCCGCGCGCAATTCAGAGTTAGCACGGAAGAAATCCGCTGGTGTGAGGTTACCCAGCACCGTGCGATAGCGATCAACGGTGTCCGTAATATCATCGACTTTATCGATCAGCTTATCTTTGTCGGTGACCTGAATACCGGCTGAAGGGAAAATAATGCTGACGCTATCGTCGGGTTTGGCGCGCGTCATTAATGCCGGGTTCGCCAGCACTGCGGAGCCATAAAGAGAAGATGCTACGCCGGTGCCGCCCATGGCGTCATTACGTGCATCATACCAGGTCCCTGCCGCCATGGCGGAAGAAGAAAGGAAAAGCGCGGTCGTTGCAGCCGTGTAGATCAGCGCTGAACGTTGAGCGGATTTTTTCACCATTTGCCTGCCATCACCTGAGAAATTGCCATTGAAACATTCAATGACTGAATAGTTTGTTAGCCCTATTGTGAACCCTGGCTAACGCGTTATTGCTGTGAATTCAAAGGAAACAGTGTCTTAATTCAAAGGATTGGACGTTTTCCAATCAAAAAACCGTTGTAATTGTTCAAACTGCATTGGGATATTTCAAATAATGCCAGACTTTTCTTAAGTCTTTCTGAACATTACTTCTTAACTCAGTGAGATGCAAAGCAAAATGCCAACAAATTCCGCTTCAGGTGGATTCAGAATGGATCTGATTTGTCGTCAGATTTGAGATAGAAGACGGCTTAAATTCTGATTATGCTGCTTTATCAGGCAAATGATGCTGTTTTTTCAGACGAAAACCAACCTCAGCGCCGCGAAACTATGTGTGATAAAATAACATCACTTATCCAGCGGAGAATTTTCATGACAAACATGACGTCGCAGCAAATTTTGATTCAGGCCGAAAAGATGTGCCTGCAGCGCGGTGTGCGTCTGACTTCGCAGCGTGCTGAAGTGTTGCGCCTGATGGCCGAGCAGCCTGGCTCGATCAGCGCCTACGATCTGCTGGATCAACTCCGGGTCAGCGAGCCGCAGGCCAAGCCACCCACGGTTTATCGGGCGCTTGATTTCCTGCTGGAGCAGGGTTTCATTCATCGGGTGGAATCCAACAACAGCTACGTCATGTGTCACCATTTTGAGGCACCAGCACATACGTCGGTGATGCTGGTCTGTGACCGCTGTGCCGCCGTTACAGAGAAGCAGGCGCAGGGCGTAGAGAAGATTATTGCTGGTCTGGCAGGTGAAGCGCAGTTTGCATTACGCCACAGCGTGATTGAAGCGCATGGTTTATGTGAAAATTGTGCTGCGGTTGAAGCCTGTACGCACCATGAAAGCTGCGAGCATGACCATCAGGATGAGGGTAAAAAGCGGGGGAAACGCGGGTAATCGGCACATCCTTGTGCGGTTCCGGTGAGGGCCCACCGGAACGCATTCAGCTGATTATCAAGCTATTGTCTGATTACCAGCGGTGATCTTTGTTCTGACCTTCCCAGGCGGTTACTTCGCGCTCGGCTTCATCTTTCGTAGAGCCGTAACGCTCCTGGATTTTGCCGACCAGCTGATCGCGTTTACCTTCGATAACCTGCATATCATCGTCGGTCAGCTTGCCCCATTTCTCTTTCATTTTGCCTTTGAACTGCTTCCAGTTGCCGCTTGCTTCGTCTTTATTCATGGCAGACCTCCAATCCTCGGGTTTTAATGATTATCTTGCTACTTAACAAAATAACGATACAAAGCGCTGGTTAACTGCGCTGCATAGAGTTAATTGTAGTAGCCAATTTATTAACCGTGGAATAATACAGAATAATCCGTATCGGCTTGCGTGCAGCCACGGCTGACTCAGGCATCAAACCAGCTGTTCTGACGCCAGTGCTTACGCCAGATGAGCCACAGCGACAGGCCGCGCAGCGCCAGGAAAACCGTGACTGCCAGCCAAAGACCATGGTTACCCAGCACCGGTACGCTAAGCAGCGTCAGAAAATAGCCGGCTGCGGCAACTACCATGCTGTTACGCATCTCGCGCCCGCGCGTCGCCCCGATGAACATGCCATCCAGCAGATAACACCAGACACCGATCAGCGGCATAATCATCTGCCAGACCAGATAGCGGTCCGCTGTCTGCTGGAGTGACTGAAGAGAGGTCAGCAGGGTAACGATCTGCGGGCCAAAAATGGCATAGATCAGCGAAAAGAACAGCGCCACCACCACCGCCTGCCGACAGGCAGAGTGCCAGACGCGCAGGAGCTTGCTGCCATCTTTTGCACCATGCGCCTCACCCGCAAAAGCTTCAACCGCATAGGCAAAGCCATCCAGCGCGTAGGCAGTAAAAGTGATGAACATCAGTAATACTGCGTTAACCGCTACCACATCCGGACCCAGCCGGGCACCCAGTACGGTCAGCGAGGCGAAACAGAGCTGCAGCATCAGAGAGCGCAGCATGATGTCCCGGTTCAGTCGCAGCAGCCGGCCGCTGTCACCGCGCCAGCTCTGCTTCAGCAGGCTAAGCGTAATTCCGCGCAGTTTTAACACCCGCCAGACCATGATGCTGCCGACACCCAGCGTAATGTATTCCGCCAGCGCCGTGGCGGTTGCCGCCCCCGCGACACCCCAGTGCAGCCCCATCACCAGCCAGAGATCGAGCACGATGTTAACCAGGTTGCCCACCACCAGCAGGATCACCGGCGCGCGTGCATACTGCACGCCCAGCAGCCAGCCCAGAATGACCAGGTTTGCCAGCGTGGCAGGCGCACTGAGCCAGCGAATCTGAATAAACAGTGCCGCCTGTTCGAGTACATCGGGATTGCCGCCAACCAGATGGGTCGACAGCTGAATAATCGGATAACGCAAAGCGATGAACAGTACGCCCGCCAGCAGCGCAATGATCAGCGGCTGAGTCAGCGCGCGTGCCAGCGCCATTTTATCGCCAGCGCCAAATGCCTGCGCCGTAAGGCCAGTGGTACTCATTCGAAGGAAAAGCAGCAGCATAAAGAGGAAGCTGGTCACTGTAGTCCCGACCGCAACCCCGCCAAGATAGACAGGGCTGTCGAGATGACCAATTACTGCAGTATCGACCACTCCCAGTAAGGGAACGGTGATATTTGAAAGGATCATCGGCAGCGCAAGCCGCCAGAGATTTTTATCGGTTGCCGTAATAAAGCGCATTCGCCGTTCCGTGCTCAGTGTCGCTGCGCAAAAGAGGCAGCGACAAAATTAGGGCAGACAGAATAGCATCAGAGAAGGCGAATGCACGCTGGCAGAAGAATCAGAGCCACTCGCCGTTGCGCACCACGCCAACAGCCAGACCTTCTATGGTCAGTGACTGCGCACGGGTATCGACAACAATCGGGTCAAAATCGCTGTTTTCCGGCAGCAGATGCACGATAGCACCCTGCTTTTTCCAGCGCTTAACGGTGACTTCATCATCAATGCGGGCAACCACAACCTGGCCGTTACGCACATCCTGGGTTTTATGCACCGCGAGCAGGTCGCCATCCATAATCCCGATATCTTTCATCGACATTCCGCTGACGCGCAGCAGGAAGTCAGCAGACGGCTTAAACAGGCCCGGATCGACCTTGTAGTGGGTTTCGATATGTTCCTGCGCCATGATCGGCTCACCGGCAGCAACCCGGCCAATCAGCGGTAGCCCTTCTGAGGCTTCTTCTTCCATTAACAGTCGAATGCCGCGCGATGCACCGGAAACGATCTCGATGACGCCTTTGCGCGCCAGCGCTTTCAGATGCTCTTCTGCCGCGTTCGGCGAACGGAAGCCCAGCTGCGCGGCGATTTCGGCACGCGTAGGCGGCATGCCTGTTGAAGAAATATGGTCGCGAATCAGGTCATAGACCTGCTGCTGCCTGCTGGTTAATGCTTTCATCCCGCCCCCTGGTTGTTTATACAGTCGCTGTGAGTATATACAGGTATTGGTGAAATGGAAACCGATTGTCAGGGAAAACGCGCCCTCAGACGCGTTATGGAAGGCTTATCGCAAATGTGTCCAGAGCAGCGCGATCCAGACGAAGAGTGCCAGTAAGATGCTGATCAGCACTGCCGCCGAGCCCATGTCTTTTGCCCGGCCCGCCAGCGGATGATGCTCCTGACCGATGCGGTCGACCACTGCTTCAATGGCGCTATTGAGGATTTCAACAATGACCACCAGCACCACCGCACCAATCATGAGGATGCGGGAGACCACATCGACATCCAGCCAGCACGCGATAACAATAGCGGCCAGCGCAGCCAGCGCTTCCTGCCGAAACGCCGCTTCATGTTGCCAGGCGGCACGAAGCCCCTGCCATGAGTAACCTGCAGCTTTTACTATTCTGATAAGTCCGGTGGCATTATTTGCCATGATGTGGGAACCCTTTCATCGGATTGACGTCAATGTCTGGGCTGCGTGCAATTGGCACCACCACAGATCTTCGCTGCGCTTTCTGGTATGCTTGCGGCGCTTTGCTAACAAGAGGCTTCATGTTGTCTATGTCAGGTTGGCGTAAACTCTATTACAAATTGCTTAATTTACCACTGTCGTTTTTGGTAAAAAGTAAGGCCATTCCGGCCGATCCCGTGTCTGAACATGGTCTGGATCCGACCCGACCTATTATGTATGTTTTGCCTTACGATTCGAAGGCCGACTTACTGACTTTACGCGCACAGTGTCTGCGGCATCATCTGCCCGACCCGCTCACTCCGCTGGAGATTGATGGTTCTCTGCTGCCGCGCCACGTCTTTATCCACAATGGCCCTCGCGTCTTCCCCTATTTTGTGCCCAGCGTTGAATCCGTGAAAATCTTTCACGATTACCTGGACCTGCATCGCAATAACCCTAAGCTGGATATTCAGATGCTGCCGGTCACGGTGATGTTTGGCCGCGCACCAGGACGTGAAGTCCAGGGCGAAGCAACGCCACACCTGCGGGTGCTGAACGGGGTGCAGAAGTTCTTTGCGGTGATCTGGCACGGGCGCGACAGTTTTGTCCGCTTCTCGCCGACGGTGTCGCTGCGCCGCATGGCAACTGAACACGGTACGGATCAGTCGATCGCCCAGAAGCTGGCTCGCGTGGCGCGCATTCATTTTGCCCGCCAGCGGCTGGCGGCGATTGGCCCGCGCTTGCCGGCGCGTCAGGATCTGTTTAATCGTCTGCTGCAATCCAAAGCGATTGAAAAAGCAGTAGAAGATGAAGCTCGCAGCAAAAAAATCTCCCATGAGAAAGCGCAGCAGAACGCCGTCGAGATGATGGAGGAGATTGCGGCAAACTTCTCCTATGAAGCCATCCGCGTAACTGACCGCGTGATGGGCTGGCTCTGGAGTCGGCTCTATCAGGGCATCAACGTCAATGGCGGCGAAAAAGTCCGCCAGCTGGCGCAGGATGGCCACGAGATTGTCTATGTGCCGTGCCATCGCAGCCACATGGATTATCTGCTGCTCTCCTATGTGCTCTATCATCAGGGTCTGGTGCCGCCGCACATCGCAGCCGGTATCAATCTCAACTTCTGGCCAGCCGGCCCGATTTTCCGTCGCCTGGGCGCTTTCTTTATTCGTCGTACCTTTAAAGGCAACAAGCTCTACGCCACGGTATTCCGCGAATATCTCGGCGAGCTATTCACCCGCGGCTATTCGGTTGAGTACTTTGTCGAAGGAGGCCGTTCACGAACCGGTCGCCTGCTGGACCCTAAAACGGGCACCTTAGCCATGACGCTGCAGGCGATGCTGCGCGGCGGAAATCGCCCCATCACGCTGGTGCCGATCTATATCGGCTATGAGCACGTGATGGAAGTGGGCACTTACGCTAAAGAGCTGCGCGGCGCGGCGAAAGAGAAAGAGGGCTTCATGCAGATGGTGCGCGGCTTACGCAAGCTGCGCAATCTCGGTCAGGGTTACGTGAACTTTGGCGAACCCCTGCCGCTGGTCAACTATCTCAATAAGCGGGTGCCGGAATGGCGCGATGCCATCGATCCGATTGAGCCGCAGCGTCCCAGCTGGTTAACCCCAACCGTCAACGATATTGCTGCCAGCCTGATGGTGCGTATCAATGAAGCGGGCGCGGCTAACGCCATGAACCTCTGTGTCACCGCCCTGCTGGCGTCACGTCAGCGCTCACTAACCCGTGAACAGCTGATTGAACAACTGGAGTGCTATACCCAGTTGCTGCGCAACGTGCCTTACTCGCCAAATGCGACCGTACCCGATCTTTCAGCGGAAGCGCTGCTGGATCACGCCATGGGTATGAATAAGTTTGAGAGTGAAAAGGACAGCATTGGCGACATCATCATTCTGCCGCGTGAGCAGGCGGTGCTGATGACCTACTATCGCAACAATATTCATCATATGCTGGTGATGCCGTCGCTGATTGCCGCCATTGTTCAGCAACATCAGACACTGAGCGAAGCAGAACTGCTGCGTCAGGTGAGCCTGATCTACCCGATGCTGAAGAGTGAGCTGTTCCTGCGCTGGCAGACCGATGAACTGCCGCAACTGCTGACCGAACTGAGTCAGGAGCTGGCGCGTCAGGGCCTGATTACGTTCGAAGCCGGTGAATTACGCTTTTCCTCAGCGCGCTATCGCACGCTACAACTGCTGGCCGCCGGTGTGCGTGAAACGCTGCAGCGTTATGCCATTACGTTCTCCATTCTCAGCGCCAAGCCGACGATTAACCGCGGCACGCTGGAGAAAGAGAGCCGGACGCTGGCACAGCGTCTGTCGGTGCTGCACGGTATCAATGCCCCGGAATTCTTCGACAAAGCGGTCTTTACCTCACTGGTTCTGACCCTGCGCGATGAAGGGTATATCAGCGACAGCGGTGATGCCGATGTTGCGCAGACCCTGGCGACCTGGCATATGCTGGCAGACCTGGTCACCAGCGATGTCCGTATGACGATTGAAACCGCTGTGGCGCACGACTGACCCCAGCGCGCATAGTAAAAAGGCGACCTCATGAGGTCGCCTTTTTTGTGCCTGAATCCCCTGTCAGAACAGCTGGCTGAACGGCGGGGTGTTCATCAGCACACCGAGGAACAGCACCATTCCGACATAGTTGTTATTGAGAAAAGCCTGGAAACAGGGTTGCCGCTCGCGTCCGGCGATCAGCTTCTGTTGATAAACAAACAGCG
>Ga0256409_1000508_pt1 | contig 22896 bp, 25 predicted proteins | sample PhySR1_FD_185981 | JGI IMG/M metagenome (GOLD analysis project Ga0256409, IMG submission 185981) | Leaf surface microbial communities from sunflower plants in UC Gill Tract Community Farm, Albany, California, United States - DLSL S.R1 | ecosystem: Host-associated > Plants > Phyllosphere >...
CGCGATCGGCATTTCCGTCCGGAACGGCGTGCGCTCATCGATGCGTTATTCCCTCTGCTTGTTCAGCGTGCCGACATGGCCACCTGGGTTGTGACCGTCAATGTCAGCCGGCTGGCCAGCGAGCTCAGCCCGAAAGACACTGAAGGCAATGTTATCCCCGAAACCCGGGTCGAACCCTGCCGGCTGTCTCGTCTGTTCCCGGAGCTGGTCCGATTTGGTCTTATCGAAATGCCTGATCTGGAATGGGACCCGATTGAATAGTACTGGATGCCCCGGCATATCATTCTCACGGAACGTTTCTGGCAGCTGTGCGGCGTTAACATGGATAAGCTGCTTCTGCAGCGAAATCAGCGCATCGAGGCTGAAGAGAAAGGTATTCTCGAACCCGGTACGCGTGACTCCGTCAGGGCCGCCCGTCGGCGCTGGTATGAAAAAGCCCGTATAGCGACGCTGCTGAGTCGGCGCGAGAAGGCAGTACGGGGGAAAAGGCGCAATAAGCTGGGCAAGCTCCCCCTCGATGAACGGCGCAGCACGATGGCCAGCTGGCTCATTCGCACACGGCCGAACCACGAACTGATTAACCTCGACGCAGACAGTTTTGATCGCCTGGTGTGGCAGCATCTTAACCAGCTGGAGCTGGGCCTCGGCTACGAGCCTGCACCTCCCGACGTCGTTCACTGACGTTTCCCGCACGATTTTAACCGCCTTGACTGACGGTAAAGTCGTTTGTGCCGCATAACTGACGCACTGTTTTTCTCCCCGCAGCCGCGCCATTCCAACCCCGTAACTGACATAAATACAGCTTTTTCGGGGGCTGTCTTTTTTTACTCACATTTACCCGCAATTGGAAAATTGACCTTACCTGCAATTGAGTCTGAAGTTACCCGCAAGACATTCCTGACCTCTGGTCAGTAAAGAAATAATCAAAAAGAAAATAAGGTTTTCAGTCCGGCCATTCTGAGAATAGATAAGGCCTTCGCTTGCAGCGGCCGCAGGCGTCCGCGCCGCTCAGAATCTGAAGTAGCTCCCGCCTACGGCGGGTGTGGTGCTGAATAGTAGTTACAACACTCATATAGACTTCATAAAACTGCATCAGAGCAGACCTGAAACCCCGAGCCCCTCTCAGGCAGAACCCGAGCCGTCCTGAAACTCCGAGTGCCCCTTAACAGGCCGCCCCCGCCCCGGCCCGAAAGGCCGGAACAGGAGTGGCTGTAATGGATGGTGTAACTAATCCTCTAAGTTTTACTGTTCATAGTGAACAGTAAACCTAAGACCCCGGAAATCACGCCCTGTACGTCGCTCTGCGCCGCCCAGCCCGCTCACCGGGGCTTCGGGATTAGATGAACGTTATCGTCGCTTTAAAGCCGTCTGGCTTAGCAGGAAGGGGTTGGGTAGCGCCATCTATCAGCCCGTAACCGGCTGCGCCGGGCGTACGGCGCCGTCTGACCACTGTACCTTGCCTGATATCAACTGGCGCCTTCATGCCGCTACAGCGGCATACAAAGCTTTATACTCAGCTCTGGAGGAGCCAACATGTCTCTTACAATCTGTCTAGTAAAGAAAAGAGTGAAAGAGTAAGGGTCAGCGTTGACCTTGCTGCTGCAGGTGTGGCTTACAAAGAACGTCTCAACATGCCGGTGATCCCACATGAGGTCAAACTGCAGCAGCCAGCGGAGTTGCGTGAGTATTTTCGTGAAAGAGTTGTTCATTACCGGCAGCAGTCACAGCTACTACCTAAAGGCACTGATGCTGTTTATCAAAAAGAGGCCAAAGAGTAGTCCTGCAATCCACTATGACGGGTGATCGTCCTGCGTTCCAATCTATCCACTATACCGGGGGATTCAGAGTTTGTTATTGCGTTTGAGGATATTGAGCACATAGTCGCTCCCCTCTTTATCTACGGAATATTCGAGAAAACCGATGTCTTTCAGCTGCTGAAGAGCCTTCTTCACAGTGGCATTCTGGTTACCCAGGTGTGATGTCAGCTGAAGACGCTCACGCAGCCGGTCAAAACCAATTCGATAAAAGGTTGGCGGTAACTCAGCCAGGTAGAGATAGAGTGCCTGTGCAGACTCTTTACGGGAAAGCTTCTGGAGAGCTTTAAGATACAACCTGGTTTTACCATCTACCCGGTACAGTGTATTGAGCTTAGAGTTTGGCTTGATAATGATTTTGCCAGTGTGGCTGTCGTAGTAAGTCGATTCAACAAGGTGCATGTTGATAGTGATACGATCGTCTGTACCGGGTACGCTCTTCACGAAGCTTATGTTGGTCCGGGCAATTCGGGTAAGAGAAGCATCAAACCTGTCCTTCAGCTGCCTGTCGATGCGCTTTGTTTCGAAACCGCAATACTTTGCGAAGTCAGCAAAGTTGAGTTCCAGTTGATCATCGTTATCGAGTTTTTTATTCGATAACGCATAGATAATGCCTACCCAGACCTTGAAATCGGTATCCATGTCGAGACGCGGACCGTAAATCTGAATTTGGTTGTAACCCTCACCCTCTACAATAGACAGTCGTGACAGTGACTCTGTTGCGTCGATACTGTGACTTTTTCTGCCGCCCTTATCCGTTGATTTCAGCGTGGGCACAAAGACCCCCAGTCGCAGCAGAACTTTAGGTTGTATTGTCTGACGGAGAGTGGGAAGAAGGTGAATAACTTCACCTGATTCTTTGGATGTTTCCTCGATTATGAGCGATAACTTATTGTTTTCCATTAACAATTCCAAATATCAAAGTGAGTGTATAAGAACGGTATAGTACCCGGTGCAGTGGATCAAATCTACCCGCTATAGTGTAGTTTGAACCCTGTATAGTGGATATCATACCCTTCACAGTGGATCCACTTACCCGGTGCAGTGTATTGAATCAGGCTGAAGTCGTTGCTATCAAAGGTCTCAGAGCTATCTTATTCCTTGTTGATCTACCATTGATCCTCTAATGATCCTTTTATTTAAACTATCCAGTGGATAAATCGGATGGTAAAAACCTCGGTCGAGTCCTCAAGTAAAGAGTCAACACGCCAATCCAAAGCACGTATCTATTTAACAAACCTCCATACATACATAGGTACACGATCGAATAGTTTACCTGCTGCAAACTCAGCTTTTCGATGATCATAAGCCTGTGTCATGGCAAATCCTTCATCGTCAGGAATTTTGTAGCTTAGATTCTCATAAACAGTCTCAAGGGTTTCAAGCGTATGGCAACGCCTGAATTTCATTAGCCAATCTGTTTTCGTCATATCATTCCAACTAATTTTTGAATTAAGTGAATTTATAATTTTCATTTTTTTGTTATCCGATTGATGAATTATTTACTTTTTTTATGAGTGAAGCAAAAAAATGGCAACCTCCATAGGGTAGAGTTATTATAATCAATATAAAAGATGGTTATCTCTATATAAGGTTACAAACTTTGAAAAAATGCTGTCTGTTTCTTTTTGTTTTACCTTTTTTTTTCTCAGGCTGACGCTGAAATCGGTGTCGGGTTTTCACCAGGGGGGACAGCCCAGGCTTTGATCCTCAGTTTTATCCACACAGCTGCCGGTTCTGCCGACGTAGCCGCTTACGACTTTACCAGCGTTCCCATTGCTGAATCGCTCAGTCAACTGGCACAAAGTGGCGTACCTGTAAGGATTGTTGCAGATGAAAAGATAAGCCATGACCGCTGGTCACTGGTTACCAAACTGGCCTTTTCAGGTATTCAGATAAGAACAGATGCACAGTACAGCATTATGCATAACAAGTTCATTGTGACAGATAACTATGGCGTGCAGACGGGATCATTTAATTACACCTCATCTGCAGAGAAACGTAATGCCGAGAATGCGCTGGTTATAAGAGACAATCCAAACCTGGCTAAGCAATATCAGAATGAATTTAACCGCCTCTGGGCCGAATCTTCGCCAGTACAATGCAATTGTTCATGATCCACATGCGAAATATAATCTGCTTAGCGGACTATATATGACAAAGAAAAAGGTTTATCCAGTTCACTTTACCGGTCAGCGGGGCCAGCAGGAGGCCTCTAAGGCTTTCCAGCAGAATGAAACATCCACCTCCTGGCATCGTTGGCGACCGTCGCTGCCAGGACTACAGTCACGTACCCCGCTCGAACCTTGTAAAAGCCTTCTGCTAAACCACTAATTTTTCATCTATACACTAAGTAAGATTTCAGATTGTTGTAAGAGCAGCCGCGGTTTCTTTCATCTACGACCGTATAGCTGATAAGCTGCTGACAGGCGACTGCTTTAACTGTGTCTGGCAGGAAGAAATTGGAATTTTGCTACCATTCATCCTGCAACCGGCTCTACCGGGCTTAGGGTGCCCTAGGTCTTCTGAGCCGTTCTTACAATGACTGGTGCCTCCATACCGATAAAACGTCATTCAGGGGGCATGCTACGCGCTGCATCTAACTTGAGGTATAAGAAAAAATGCACGATTCATTTATCTCATATGCATTTGAAGATAACGATTTCGCGACTAATGTCGCATTCGGCTTAAAAAATAATGGTTTAAATGTCTGGTTTGCTCCTTTATCTCTTAAGGTCGGAGATCCATTACTTGACTCAATTGAAAAAGGATTGAATGAATCACGAACAGGAATTCTAGTCTTGAGTCCATCATATCTTGCAAAAAACTGGACTAAGTATGAGATGGATATCCTTATCAGACAGTATGTTGAAGCCGGAAAAAAAATACTCCCTATCTGGCTAAACGTTACTAAGCAAGATATTGAGAAGAAACACATTGGGCTAAGCGGGATTTTTGGAATTACAAATACAATGGGTATCCCCAGCATCATATCGCAACTGGTAGAAGTATTGTCAGATGGAGCACCATTTAGAGGCCTTGTCCCTACCTGGGAAGAACCTGTAAATCGTTTTTTGAGGGGTTCTGGTGAAATAAACCTTGAAAGTATTGATGGCAGAACTACTTCACTATTTGAATTACTCATTCATAGCAGAGATGACGAATTTCCATTTTGGCTGGCCGGTAAAAGTTATACTAAAAAAGAGCTTCTGCAGCATGTTGCAATGGTCATAGGGCCTGATCCGGATTTAGTAAAAAAGTGGGTTCGGAAAGATGGTTATGAGAAGCTTTTGGATATGTGTATTGAAAGTGGCTGGGACCCAAAATTATTTTACTAAATACGTGACGCCGACAGCCTTAAGGCTAGTCTCCTTCAGGTCTTAACCGACAGGCAGGTCACGGTAACTCAGCTGGAGCGCTGGCGGAACCGCTCGAAACTGACAGCGAGACCGCCATGAGGCTTGGGCTGACGGTCGACATTAGCAATACCGATGGCGTTTGCACTGGGGGCCGGCGTAGAGCAGGTCATTGTCGGGCCAGAAGCGGCAGAGCATCGAGACCTCGTCGGGAGGGCGGTTTATGGCAGTAAAAAAAATGTTTCCGGTCTTGTTCGCCGGCCTGCGTGGAACGCGGGAGTGCACTGCTGACTTCCGTACGGATAATCCGGAACAGTGGCAGCGCTGGCTGAAATACGCGCGCGATAATAAAACCACTACTGTGGTGACCTGCTTGTGTCAGCCCCCCGATGAGAACGCTCACTGCCGGCGTCTGAAGGTTCATCTGTTCCAGAAAACAGATCAGTGCTGGCTCGTGTCATGGGCATTCTCCGGCCATGAGCATGCGTCGGATTGCCGCTTTTATTCTGTCTGGTCCGATGAAAGGCAGGCCGCTATTTATGCCCCTGATGTCGTGAAGGCTACACCGGACGGAAACATTGTAGTACGCCTGCCCACCGGGCTGCAGAAGAAAGATATCCAGGAAAAAAAACCGGATGCGAATTCGGTCAGCGCCGGACACGTTAAGCGGCGCCGGCAGCCCTCGATGCGCCTACTGGGATTGCTGCACCTGCTATGGGAGCAGTCCGGAATCAACGTCTGGCACCCCGCCTTTGACCGGAAAAAACGCTATCCGGGCTGGGTCAGCTGGCGGTTGAACGAAACGGCCGCACGCGTACGTATCGGGAGGGTGCCGCTGCAGCACTCACTGATGCTGATGGCTATGAAGGACTCAGTGCAGGCCGTGCAGAACCGTAAGGTGGCAAAGGATGCTGGCAACGGGTCACGCCGTCTCATCATGATCTCTCAGCTGGCTGCCTGGAGCGATGCGGCTGAATCACGGTTGCAGTCCATGCTTCCGCTGGGACTATTTGCCGGTTTTCCCGCGCTGCAGCTACCTGATGACGTCAGAGCGCGCCTCGCACGTAGCTTTTCGCGCGAGCTGGGAGACTGGCGCCGCGGTGCCCGGATCATGGTTATCTGTGAAACCGAGCCGCCTGAAACGGTTTTTATCCGAAGAGACGGCCAGAACCTGCCACGCAGCAGCTGCAGGATAATAGATGCGGCGCTGATGACCGTCAGCCCGCGCTATATTCCCCTAGACTCGCACTATGAGGGAATGGTCGAGGCGCTTCTGTGGCAAGAAAAGCGTGCTTTCATCAAGCCGCTGCGCTACGACGGTGACGAAAATATTTTACCGGATTTTGTACTGACTGACGTCGCCGGCGCTGAAGCCCTGCCGATGGAGGTGTTCGGTATGAACACCCCGGCTTATCTGCAGCGTAAACAGCTTAAAACGGCCCTATACGACAGAGACTACGGTGCCGGCCGGTGGTGGCAGTGGGATGCATCAGCTGACCCTGAAGGTCAGCTGATGCCGGATTTTCCGTAAAGCTAGTTACATATTGCAACAGGGTTTAGAGGACTTACAGTTTGAAATATATAATATGTGTCTGTTATCGGCATATTTTTCATTTCACCTCATACTTTTTCTACGCTCTATGTAGTAGGCTGTGCTCATGTAAAAAGTAAGAAATGTAGCTTCGTGCTAAGTCACAAAATAGCCGCGCTTCGCCAGCTGTAAGCTCATCATAATTTAAGATATCGGCACCATGTCGCACCCCGCCACCACCTGGTGCCGAAAGGTAACCATAAATATTTATCAGCCAGCCAGATACTTGATCTAATGTTTTATGACGATTTAGGTAGCGCATTTCCTCTATGATTTTAGAAAAGTATTTACCCTTTATGTTGCTGTCAGCTATTTGCACGCCTCTAAAAGCCGTCGTAATGCTTTCTAGCAGCCAGTACACTTCAAGAACTGCGCCTCGGTGATTTCCTGCGTCAAGAAGCTGTTCAGATTTTCTTAGGGATGCCTGAATTACCTCATTAGCCTGCATATCAAATGAAGGGGTTCTGGCAGGCACCTGTATGGGTTTATAGTCACTCGTTCTCACTAAGAAGTCTGGATCTTTTATGGCAAAACCAGTCGGCTCTAGTATTCTGTTTATGTAATTAAATGGGGGAATTTGAGCATCGACTTGCATTTTATGAATGTCACTAAGTCCGTCATATAAAGCCTCAATGAACAGAACCACGTTTTTGTCTGCTGTACGTTTCATCGCATCCCAGAGGTCGGTTCTTGCCCAGCTTTCATCAGAACTATCACCAGATGGGCTACCGGATGCATGAGCGAAACGACGTTTGAAGGTTTCGTATATGAGTTTGTTGCTGCACTCTGCCACAATCCTTTGAATTATGTCTTCCATCACCTTGTTAACAAGTGCGGGACATGCCGTCGCGGGCGGGTCATATCGCCATGCAGGGTCAAATTTAAGCATTGCCGTCAATCCTTATCTTATTGATGTGCTGAGTATGGCATCGTTAGAATCAGCCATCAGCTTCAACGAAAGAAAAATAAATATCGATGAATGTAAAGGGCGTCAGAGCGCCCTTTTATTTATAGATATTTGTGGTTCACAGTCAAGAATAGATTATCATTAGCAAGAGTTTCAAATAAAATGCGTCGCCAGTTATTATGCCCTACGTTACTATAAATCTTCATTTGCGTAAGCAATTTTGCTTTCAGAAAGCTAGGACCTCTTTTAGCTAGTCTTTTTAAAGTATCTCGCATGTCCCCAAGCTCTGATATGGAAGATTTATTAAATCTTTGAGCGAGTTTGAGGGTTCTGAAGTGATTGTCGATATGTGTATATTGTTGTGGGGATAAGAGTGGATTATGATAAGTTTCAAAAACTATGGTAAGTGTATTTTTCGTGACTTTTAGCCGAGCTTTAATAAAGTTTACGTTAGGGATGATATCATAATAGGGATGAATAAATAGTCTCACCGCAGTACCCTCATCAACAATGAGCGCTCTTTTATGTCTATTGCATTCATCACATGCCGGAATAAGGTTCTGAGGAAGCACAGAGAATTCAGGATATTTTTCTTTTGGTAAGTAATGATCTAGAGTAGTGTGTACGCCAATCTGGCAAAAAGGACATTTCGATTTAATAGCCGCTTCAAATAGTGCGTCTCTGAGCGTTTTTAGCGAGGATGTAGATTTTTCATATGCATGTAATAAAGAATTCTTATGACATTTTAAAAGAATGATTGGCACGAGTGTGTCAACCGCTGGAGCAGTATTAATATAATTCGTGTAAGCTGAATCCACATCCTTTCTTTTTTTTGTTAAATACTTTTTAACCCGTTCCGAACGCTTGTCATTTGTAATGCCGTCATAAATATTAATTCCAATCTGCCTAGGGAGAGTTAATGTTTTCATTATTACTCATCCTCATCAGAAATGCTGGCAAGGTATGAGCGAGGTGCGAAACCTAAAGGCTTACCAAAAAGCGTCTCTATTTTATCGAAAGTATAATGCTTGGACATTTCTTCAAGTGTGTTATTCCAGTTGGTCATACTGTCATCAAGGTTAAAAACAGCTTCAGTAATGACGCTAATACTTTCACCAAAAGTCTCGATATCTATATCAGTTAACAAAGATTTAGTTTCGAGCCTGTTTAGCACCTGGACATAACGTGAAGGCATTTCCTGTAATAAAACAGGGGAGTGAGTGGTCAGAATCGCATAACCGTCGAACAAATCTAAACATTTCCTTATGCTCTTCAAAAATGCTGCTTGCAGAGATGGATGAAGGTGTACTTCTGGTTCATCTATCAATAATAATGATGGAAGTGTCAAGCTCATTTGTGCAGTTACGTCAGCTAATATTTTTATTATAATTTTGTGACCACTACTTAAGTTTGCATAGAAATTGGCTAAATCATCCTGCTTTATGGATTTATCTTTAGATAAAATAGCTAAAGGTATGGTTCTAAAAGAGGGTTCTTTTATTAATGGCTCCAAAACTTCAATGAATATCTTCTCACGATCTTCTTTATATATCCTTCTTAATGAAGAAAAAAATTCATCATTTATTTTACTGATTGTTTTCAGGGAGAATTGCAAGTCTACGGTTTTTTTGTCATTCTCCTCTGTCTCGATGGCTTCTCTCAATCCACAGTAGACATATCCGAAAATGTTTCCTTCTTTCTCCATTCTTTTCCGCTCTGCTTGTTTTCCACCGGGAATAGGGAAATTATCAAAAGCGCTGTAAGAAACAACTATAACGTTTTTGATATGCTGAGTTGAATCTAAGATTGAACCATATTCCTTGTTCAATAATGTTTTTTTATCTTCATAACCAAATCCACTTGCAGCTATTGCCAGGTTTGATAAAAGTTTCGTTTTTCCTGAACCATTGTACCCAATTATAACGTTTATTCTGTTTGGTAGTTTGCCTGATCTCTCAAAGTTAAATTTTGCAACTAAAGGCTTTGATTTAGGACTAAGCTTAGTTTCAAAGCTGAAATTTAACGTTTCTTTTTTCCTGGTAAGAAAGTTTATACTTCTTGTCTTAAATATCTTTTTAGCGTCAGGTATCATCCTTACCACTTCACTAAATCGAAGAAGAGAAACTTTATACCCTTCCTGAGTATGAAATTTCTTTTCAACTGACTCATCAAACGTCACATCTTTCAAAGATGAAAGGTAGTCCTCATAAATTTCCTTACCTAGGTTAAATATTTCTTCATAATACTCTATTTTGCCACCGAGTGAGCAATATTCATCTGATAAACCATTAGGTAACGGAGGTTTTATTTTTGTATATCCGCTATTTTGATTGAAAGTGAGTATTTTTACTGAGCCTATACTTTTCTTATCTTTTTTGTTTAAATGTACATAAGAATAGAACGTTGTTCTATAGTCATAATCATCCCAGTGATCACGTACTAGGACAATACAGGGATAACTCTCTGGTACAACCTTATCATTTTTCTCTTGAATATAGATTTGCATCTGAAATCTCCTTTTGATGCTGTTGTGTTTGCTTTGTACTTACACTGTACCTACATTATATTTACATTGCGTTTGCTTTCGCGCAATTACATTGACCTGCCCCCAGTATTAGATACAAGGTTCAGTTAGTAATGTCGGATCCTTCACTCTCAGAATGACCCTTTCTCCAGCCCGCAGCAAATTCAGACGGCGTCTGATCACTCAGCGTGGAGTGTGGGCGACATTCTTTATAATCCTGACGCCATTTACTGATGGTTTTCCTTGCATGGCTGATGTCGCTAAACCAGTGTTCATTCAGGCATTCATCGCGAAAGCGTCTGTTAAAACTCTCAATAAATCCGTTCTGTGTCGGTTTACCGGGCTGAATAAGTCGCAGCTCCACACAATGCTCAAAGGCCCACTGGTCAGGTGCTCTACAGGTAAACTCCGGCCCCTAGTTAGTTCTTATCGTAGCAGGATAGCCGCGAAACAGCACAATACTGTCCAGAATACGCGTGACCTGCACGCCTGAAATCCCAAAGGCAACAATGACAGTCAGGCATTCCTTTGTGAAGTCATCGACGCAGGTAAGGCACTTGATCTTGTGACCGGTGGCCAGTGCATCCATGACGAAATCCATTGACCCGGTCAGATTGGGCGCATCCGGGCGAAGCAGCGGAAACCGCTCAGTCGCCAGACCCTTACGACGTCGTCTGCGCTTCACACTCAGGCCGTTAAGGTGATAAATGCGGTATACCCGCTTGTGGTTGACTTGAAGGCCCTCACGACGCAATAACTGTCAGATCCGCCGGTAACTAAAGCGACGGCGTTTAGGCACCAACTCTGTGATGCGTAGAGATAGCTGCGCGTCAGCAACCGGACGCTGAGCTGAATAACGGCAGGTTGAAAGAGACAGTCCTGCCAGCCTGCAGGCACGACGTTGCGATAGACCGGCGACCTCACACATGACTTCCACGGCTTCCCGCTTCTGGTCTGTCGTCAGAACTTTCGACCCAGAGCCAGCTGAAGCGCCGCCTTATCCAGCATGGCTTCGGCAAGTAGCTTCTTAAGGCGGGCGTTCTCCTCTTCAAGTGACTTAAGCCGTTTTACCTCATGGACTTCCATGCCGTCAAACTTCTTGCGGCAGGTGTAGAAAGTAGCGTCTGAAATAGCATGCTTACGGCAGAGTTCCGGGGCTGAAACCCCGGCTTCAGCCTCGCGGAGGATACTGATGATTTGTTCGTCGGAAAAACGCTTCTTCATGGAGATGTCCTCATGTGGCTTATGAAGACATTACTAACATCTCCGTGTATTAATCAACGGGGAGCAGGTCAGTGAAACCCTGTACCCTTTTAAGGTAATACCCGTCTGTTTTATAAAGTCGTTACTGGCCTGTCAGGCAATGAATGCTGATGATAATCAGGTTAATACCGTAATGCGGTTTGCAATCATGGCATCAATTTGAGTCTGAACAGGGGTTAAAAGATCCACTTCGGTTCCGGGAACGTGGATAGAAACAATCAGGCTGTATTTTGCGTCAGAATCATATTTTTCAAGCGCCTGACGGGATCTCCACCACCCCTGCCCCGGGTACACGGCCAGACAGCCGCAGTTTGCCAGTTCAGCTGCCGTCCCCTGCCAGATATCCTGATGAAGTGAGCCTTTATGGCGCTGAGTTTTGCCGAGCAGCCAGTTTTTATCATTACCGGAAACTGTTGTTTCTTCTCCCGCTACCCGGGCGGCAGCATTAATACGCGCTCTGAAGTCATCAGTCTGTTCGGTGGGACGCTTCATCGCGAAGCGCAGGCGGTGCGAAGGGTAATAGAATTTTGATGCAGCGCCCCGTGCCGATGGATTTGGCTGAATGAAATAAGAAAGCGTCACCCTCATTTCCACAGGGGTGTCATGTAGCGCAAGGAGCTCTTCGGCAGGCCAGGGAAGTGCATGCACGTTCATTTCGTTTGTTTTAATTCCCGCAGAGGTCTTACGATAAGGCCGCAGGCTGCTTTCTTCAATCAGGGAAAGGCTGTTGTTAATGCTCCATACCGCAAGATTCTGATCGGGTATACCCCATCCACAATGTCTGATGAGATTTGCATATCCACTTTGAGTGTTTGCCGGGTACATTTCCAGCATCTTAGGTGTCCAGCGGGCCGAATGCGTCATTAACCCACGGATGGTTTCAGGGCGAAGATCGGGAAACTGAGCCATCAGCCTAGCAGCCATTCCGGCAGCCAGTGCAGAAGCAGCACTGGTGGCATTTGTGGTGGTAAATAAGTTTCGTTGAAAGCGTGCGTTTGCCGTCAACAGTTCCAAGCTACCGAAGTTATCGGACATTGTGCCATCAGTGCCGGCATTACCGCCTTCAAATACAACATCAGGCTTCAGGGGCCAGACGCTGTCCCATCCGGATGACGTTGAGGTGAATGGACTCAACCCACCTTCACCCGCCAAGACGCTGAAGCCGGGCTCCTCCAGTGAGCTTTTGCAGGTACTGGCGCCTACGGTAAGTGCATTCCACGCCTGCGCCGGATCATGGATCTGATTCACTGAAAGGCTGGCCGGGTAAGTTTGCCAGTGATTTCGATTGAAAATATTGCCGGCAGAGAGCACAAACAGCCGTGGGAAAGCGGGCTCCGATCCTGTGTCTGATGCTAGGGAGTCAACCATTGCTGACCACGCTGACGGTTTACCAAAGTCGCGATAGTCTGTCGCCGTCACTGCCGAACTGAATACCCGCTTTCTCTCTCCAAAAAGTATTTCCGGACGCGTTACGGCCATGCTGAATAGATAAGCATGATCATAAGCATCGCCATTCTGTTCTCCAGGCTCTGATATCAGCTTTACGGACTCCAGCCTGTGACTGATATTAATTCCGCCCTGAGAAATCATGGCGTCAAACATATCGCCATACAGCGCCAGCCCGGCCAGTCCGGTGCCATGACTGACCCGATCGTCCGTTCCCCAAGCCGCGTTGACAGTATGAACATCTGCCTGCCGGACGAACGGAGAAATCAGAGGATGGGCACGATTAAGGCCGGAATCAAGCAGACAGATATAGGGGGGGGTTCCCCCTTCATCTGGAACATGCAGGCGCGCCAGCACATCTTCAGCCCACAAACCCTGCTCAGAAAAAGATTCACGCGTGAAAAATTCCGCGGTCTCTTTTGCCCGCCGCAACTCCGCCACGCAGTTAAGAAGCAGTCCGGAACGGGAAAATTCTCGCTGGGAACCAAACATCCATGTCACCGTTCGCTCAGGAAAGGTAACGGCATGCTCACTGGCTATGCACTCTGTCGCAGAGAGTATCGTGCGAAAATCAGCGAGAACAGCGTCACGATTGCTACGTACCGGAAGCCAGACTTCCCACCAGAATCCTTCCTCCGGATCTGCTGGCAATAAATCCTCGTCATCCGTCCATAAGGAACGAATACTGGAGAGACGGATAGCGGAGAGTGTATTAATTAACGGGGTATGAGCGAGTGAAGTTCCTCTCGCGCTGCGTCTGTCTTCTAGATAGGCATTCAGGTAATTTTCAAAATGGGTTATTTTTCCGTCGGGAATGAAGACGTTAGCTGAGGTAATATTATCTTCACTGACGTGCAGACTCAGAACTTCAATGTTTTTGGACCGGTCATTATTTCGTTCGTAACTCAGGCTCTCAAAAGCCAGTGCTACGTCGGGCTGACCAACAAACTCAACCTGTATGCCAATTCCGCTTTGTAATGCTGCTGTTCTCTGATAATCACGGGCCTTAGCCGCTATTGCCCTTACCTGCTGAAGCTGAGTACTGAGCATTTGCCCATGCTGCTGCCGGTCTCTCTCAGGCAGCTCAGGAGAGTCACCACCACCAGTGTTGGGAATGGTAAAGGGCTCGTTTTTCGCTGTTCCGTTAAGAATGAAGTGCGGTCGTTTATTAGCGGCTGGTTCCGTCATGGTTCAGATTCTTATTTCCATTTTTAGCAAGCTTTAAGCTAACCTGATGCCGTTCTTCCAGCGCATGCCTGAGCAGAGTAATGTCTGCTACAGTACGGTCGCTCATCAACGCATCTTTAATCGACTCATCCACCGCCCGGCAGATTTCCGCATAGTTCAGCCCGTCTAGCAGGTTTGCAATGGCTGCCTTTCTGAACGGTTTTGGACTGAACGCCCCCAGCCTTGCCCGAAGCAGGTCCATTGCCTGTTCCTGCGTTGGCAGGTGGTATTCAATTACATCATCAAACCGTCTGAAGAGGGCGTAATCAAGGATTTCCGGGTGATTTGTTGCGGCAATAATCACGCTGTTAGAGTTATCCTGCTCAATCATTTGCAGGAAACTATTCAGCACGCGCCGTATTTCACCAACATCATTGGCCAGACTTCGCTGTGAGCCAATAGCATCAAACTCATCAAAAAAATATACGCCGCGTATATCCACCATCGCATCAAATACCTGCCGAAGTTTGGCGGCAGTTTCACCCATAAATTTGGTGATCAGCGCATCGAAGCGCACCTGAAAAAGCGGTATACCCAGCTCACCGGCTAAGGCTGAGGCGGTAAGCGTTTTCCCGGTTCCAGGAGGACCGACGAGCAAAACTTTACGCCGTGGCGACAGACCGTGTTCACGAATCCGCGCCATCATCCGCTGCTCGCGAATGAGCCGGTTTAACTGAGCCTGAGCAGACTTTTCCAGTATGACATCAGACAGACGGTAATCAGGTTCGCTTACGCTCAGCAGATTACCCAGTTCTGTGCGGGATTTTGCAGCATTTGCAAACGGCACTAGCTTGCCATTTTTATCACCCGCCAGCTTTGCTTTGCCTTTGTCGAGCATACTTACCAGCTCATCGGCTAAGCGACCGTGACCCTGCCGGGCTTCGTGCGCAGCAACCTGCATGGCCACCGAATAGAAGTGTCCATCATCGCGACTGATATGCGATTTGATAAGTGCTTTAAGTTGGTCTGCGCTTGCCACGTGTAAGTAACCCTGTGTTCTGGTGCCTAAGAAAAATATGCAGTCCCTGAAGAGTTTAGAAGGAAGCCCATGCTGAGTAAACGTGATTTAATCATTACGGTTGATTTCACAGGTAAAGGCTCTTTAAGACCCATAGTTACATGATGGTTATTCAGACTTCGGCGCAGCCTGTGGTTACAATTCCCCGTTTCGGCGTTACTTTTAAAAGCAAATCTTTTCAGCTTTATGCGAGAATTGACAGGCTTCTGATCAATCTATCGGATTAATTTAAACAGCTACGTTGAGTGCAGAAAATCCTCTTTTCATAATAATCCAGTCGTTGTTAAAATTCGGTCTCCATTACTCCTACCCCGTTTGAGGAGCATCGCAAAGAAGTAGTGAAATACATTTCAAGTATTCATAGTCTGCTGGGAATCATGAGGCAGAAAAAAAACAGCGGCAAAAGCGGCTAGGGTCAGCATCATAAAGATGAAAACGAAATTAAAAAGGCCTGAAACCGAGAGGCATTATCAAAAGCGCCAGGGTAGGTTCTGATAATGACAACAGACATTAATGGCGGCATCAGGCTGATGAGCCAGGCTGGTTTATTCATTAAGGCTCCTGAGTAAGGAAATCCGTCAGGGTAAATTATCCTGTCCCGGTAAAACTGCTATGCAGGACAGGAGACGACTTAACTACAGATCTCCGTACAGGGCGCGCAGTTCGGCCAGCACCGGCAACGCCTCAGCATCAGCCACCGCGTTGAGGAGCGCTTCCTCAAGCTGCAGGTACTGCTTCGTCGTCAATGTGATGTGGACGCCATCCAGTCCCAGAACGGCCCTGCTTCCTTCTCCGCGTGGAATATACAGCGACACCCGACTGTCGCGTGCGCTCCATTCGTGCGTGGCTCCCAGCCAGGCACGGGCCTGCATGTAGCGGACCAGCGCGCTGAACACGTCCCAGCCCAGCGCCAGTGACACCCGGCCGGCGGTCACAAACAGGCTGAACTGCGGCGCCTGCCAGGCCTGGCCGGGTAACTGGGGCTGGCGGTTACCGCGCACCTCCGCTCGCAGGATAATGTCATCCACCTCTGCGGTCAGGCAGACGTCGTCCGTGACCAGCCCGGTCACCGCCGCCCATCCTTTCATGCTCTCAGGCTCAGGCTGCTGTGCCCGGATCACCAGCGGGAAAATAGTCTTCAGGCGCGCCGGCGTGCAGATATGGGCGATCGCCTCGTCGGGAAAGGCCTTCAGGTTCAGGGCGCCGGAGGAGAGCGGGCGCAGCAGGAACTCGGCCCAGGTGGTGTCCACGCCGTGCGGCATGGCCGCCATGAACGCGTCCGTTTCGGCGCGGTAGTTTTCGCCCGTCAGGTCAAAGGCACGGTTTATGTAGTAAGTGTCCACCGGGATGCCGTTTTCAGCGGCGTACACCAGGGCGTCAAAGGTGATGCCCAGCAGCGCCTCCATCACCGGCCAGCTCATGAAGGTGCTGCCGGTCTGGCAGGCCGCGTGTGCCTGCGCAAACAGCCAGCGCAGCTCGGCGGGCTTCACCGTCTGGCGGCCGAACGTTTCCCCGCGGACCACCTTACGGTAAAGCGCCTCCCGGGTACCGGCGGGATCGGCCTGCAGGGCAAAAAAGGCATCGTCCGGGGAGGTGGACTTCAGGGCGCCGTCGAGAAGCCGTTCGGTCAGGGCGTTGACCGAGGTGTCCTCGACCGACGCACGGGACTTCAGACTTTCAATGAGTTTTTTCGGGAACCGTAATGTCAGCTGGCTCAGCATGAGTTTCTTTCCTGTACCGTGATAAAATCAGATACCAGCATGCATGAATGTCTGTTAAAAATCACTCTCTATATATTTATGACATGATGTCATAAAGTTGCGGCCACATTACCGTTATAGAGTTTTCCGGATGCAGATCCGGAAAAAGGCAGAACCGGATCTTCGAGTGAGGATGGCGGTTTTCTGCGCGCCCCACTACATATCGTGGCTCTGACAGCTGCCTAAACCACTACATATAGTGTCATGACGCTCGCCATGACCGGCGGCAGCGGGTTTTTCCCCGCCCCGCCGTCGTGCTACGCTTCCGGTTACTGCCGTATCTGGAAAAAGTCGGATCATGACGATAGGGTGATACGGTAATTGCGGAATGAAACAGTTTTAGCTGTTAACAACGCGACATTTCCAAAAGTGCATTCTTATTGACTCATTATGAATACACTGATAATTAATAGCCTCTAATTTGACGCACGCTGTCTTTTCCGTTCAGCCTGTTGTCACCTGCCTGCAAAAAGAAGAAAGGTTGAGTCATGGCGAAAATTCAGGCCCGTAACGTGGACGACGCGCTCTATCAGCGCATCGAGCAGTCAGCAATGAAAAACGAACGATCGCTGGAAGGCGAAATACGGACTGCCCTGCGGGAGTATTATCAGCCTGTCGTCAGTCAGGAGCCCATGATGTCAGAACGGGAACGCTGGCAGCACGAAACGGGCAAGCGACTCAGGTGGCTGTTTGACCGGCTGATGGCGGACAATTATTTTCGGGATTATGCCGGAGGAAGGACGCTGGATACCTTTGACCTGGTCCGGCTCGGCAGACAGCTTAATACATCCCCCGGGCTCCTGATGGATATCATGGACGGGCTGCAGGAGCTTACGTTTGAGCTTGCGGACGTGATTGCTGAAAAATTTGGATCCTCCGCTGAATGGTTGCTGGGAGAAAGCGGGCAACCCTTTCCGTTTGTTGACATTGGCTCTGTGGGGTATCGGGAGTTTTTCTTTCCTGCCGAAAGTAAAAGCGATTACACGTTTGAGTTTCTGAGAATATCCGGCGGTATGCACAATGGCACCCTGCTCATATTACGTAAGGATATGCAGACAAAACGGATCACTCCCGGCGTCATCAATGATTTTCATCTGAACAGCGATATGGGGAGCGGCGGATACGGGAATATGAAAAGATTCCTCCTGCTTCTCAAAACAGAAGGTGCCCGGCTGTCCATCAATACTTTTGACTGGACGCCCGAGCACCCGAATTTTGGATTCTCGACTGTCATAGGCCAGCATCATCACGTTTATTTTCAGGACTCGCCTCACCGTTCATCTGCCCGCTGGTTGCAGCAGGTGTTTAACGGTGAAGATCCGGGCGGCTGGTTCAGCAACGGATGGACATCCATTCTCAGGGAGATCGGCGAAACGCCTTTTGGCGCTCAAAGCAAAGAGGCGGACGGAGTGGTTTCAGAGTGAATTCAGCCGTAATAAGGGATTTGATGTGCGGGTTACTTTGTTCTGGACTGATACCAGCGGCTGGAGCGGCAACGAATGAGGAAATGAGCCGTCTTGATGAGGCCTATCCGCCCGGGAGTGTGGTGATCTGCCGCCAGGATCTGCCAGAAGACGGTATGGTGCGCCTGCCGACCCGGCTGGAGATCCGGGAAACTGTTATCAGCCGGAAGGCTGACCTGACCACAGGACGGGGTGTCGCCACCTGGATAACGCATGGCAGCACCGCACCCGGTCTGACGCTCACGTATATGTTCAAGCAAAGGAAAAACGGGTCGGGTTATTATTCACGAATCGATCCTGCCAGTATGGCCGTCTCAATGCCCGCTGTCGGGCCGGAAGGGGAAAAAACCGTTCTTGAGGGTTTTCGCCGGCGTCTGCCTGCAGGTGAAGAATTTGCTCCCTTCAGCCAGACAGAAATTACGGATTTCCCTTCCTATGTGGTCCGGAAACCTGGCGAGCCTGTGAGTTTCTGCCATAAGGTAAAGCAGAAATGACCCTGACGCTGCCGTCTCATTATCCGCACGCCCCCGTTCCGCAGCTGCAGGTTGCGATTACAGACCCGTTACTAGCGATACAGGATGATCCGACACAATGAACAGAGTGAAAAGGAACGCGCATCGATTCTGCACGGCGGCCATTTTCGCCGGCACGGCTTTCGGTACCAGGGCCGTTACCCAGGAAGAGGCTCATCGTCTCGATACTGCCTACCCGCCAGGCAGCGTTGTGGTCTGCCGTTCTGATTTACCGGCTGCCGCAAAGTCAGCAGAACATACAACTGTGGTTACCCGGGGAAAAGTACTCGCCCGCCACGATAACCTCACGGATTTCGACACGGAAATCGCGTGGCTTAATGAGGGGACGGGTGCAAAGGCCATGGCCCTGACGTTCCGTTCGAGCGAGCGCGCCGTACCCGCTGGCGTCTATCTTCGGATCGAGCCGGACAGTATGGTCCTGACGGTGCCCGGCGCACCGCCCGAAACCGTGAAAAATTTCCTGAATAGCTTCAGAGTCGCTATGGCGGGCGAGGAGCATTATAGCCCTTACTCTGACACCGATATCACGGATTTCCCGTCCTACGTGACACACAAGCCCGGCGAGCCGGCAGCATGGTGCAGTAAGGAGGAGCCCGCTCATGAGTAACGGCAGGGACCTGACGTATCTGCCAGCCGGATATTCTTCACCGGCCACCGCCGCCCTCCCGGTTGCAATTGATTATCCCGCAGCACTCGCGCTGCGCCAGATGGCCGCGCAGCACGATGAATACCCGCAGTACCTGCTGGCTCCGGAGGTCAGCGCGCTGCTTCATTATGTGCCGGATCTGCACCGCAAGATGCTGTTCACTACCCTCTGGAATACCGGCGCGCGTATTAATGAAGCGCTTGCGCTGGCCCGGGGAGATTTCAGCCTGGCGCCGCCCTACCCTTACGTGCAGCTGGCCACGCTCAAGCAACGTGGTGAGAAGGCCGCCCGCGGTCCGGGACGCGCTCCCGCCGGTATTGTGCCGCACCGCCTGGTGCCGTTGTCCGATCCGCAGTATGTAGCCCAGCTGGAGATGATGGTCGCCACGCTGAAAATCCCGCTTGAGCGACGCAACCCGGAGACGGGCCGGATCGAAAAGGTCAGGCTCTGGACGGTGACTGACCGGACGGTGCGCACCTGGCTGAACGAAGCCGTCGCTGCCGCTGCCGATGACGGAGTCACGTTCTCCGTGCCGGTAACGCCACACACATTCCGGCACAGCTACGCCATGCACATGCTCTATGCAGGTATTCCGCTCAAGGCTCTGCAGAGCCTGATGGGACATAAAAGCATGAAATCCACTGAAGTCTACACGAAGGTGTTTGCGCTGGATGTGGCTGCGAGACATAGAGTGCAGTTCCATATGCCTGGAATGGAAGCTGTTGCGATGCTCAAAAATAATATCTGATCTGTTTCAAATGTAACGCCCTCTAAAAATATCTATTATTTATCAGTTTTTTACTTTCATCTCTACAAATCAAGATTATGGGTGTAATCACATGATTATATGATTTTATAATCATGTGATTTATTGATTTTATAATCACATAATCTTTTTCATTGAGTTTTAAACTCACGCACGTATAGTTACAGGATTACAGGATTACAGGATTACAGGATTACAGGATTACAGGATTACAGGATTACAGGATTACAGGATTACAGGATTACAGGATTACAGGATTACAGGATTACGATTTTTGAGGCGAATTTTTACATTTGAAAGGTGTGTTTATGGCTAAAGTCATTTCTTTTTTAAACGGTAAGGGGGGAGTTGGTAAAACGACTACTTCAATAAATGTAGCTACAGCAATCGCAAAAAGGGGGGCCAAAGTAATAGTAGTCGATACTGATCCACAGAGTAGCATCGGAAACTGGTACAACGAGGATAAATGCCTCTTTGACGTAGCTGATGCAGGATCAGAAAAAGAAGTCTACTCAGTAAGGAAAACATTGAAATCATATGATTACATAATCATAGATGGTGCTGCTGCGATATCTGCTATTTCAGCTGCTGCAGTCATGGTTTCCGACGTGGTTTTAATTCCAGTAACACCTTCACCGCTGGATTTTGCCGCCTGTGGCGCCATCATTGCTGTGATTGAAGCGCGGCAGGAACTGCAACCAATCAAGGCTAGATTTGTAATAACAAAAAAGGTTAATACAGCCAAAATGCTGAGCGTTCTTAAGGCATCGATTGAAGATACGGGCATTCCCGCGCTACGGACAGGAACGACGCAAAGGCAGAGTTACATTAAAACAATGATGGATGGCGGCACCGTTTTTGATACGGACGATTCAAATGCCAAAGGTGAAATCGACGTACTTACAAACGACATTCTGGAATTATGCCAATGAAAATGAAACTCGGTGCTAGCAAAAGTACAATGCAGGCGGTTGACGCTATCCACAAACCGGTTTTGCCGACAAAGAAACTCCAGATGAACATTCCTGAAGATCTGCACAAGTCCTTCAAGCTGGCATGTTTGAAGCAGGACAGAGACATGACTGATGTAACAATTGAACTCATCAATGATTGGATGGAAAAAAACCGGTAATTAGATGATTAGATGATTATATGATTAGATGACTATATACTTATTTGATGCCTTACTGGCTATGGGTGGGCTGCTTTATGGACAGGTTAAAAATAATGCTATCTGCATTTTTGGGCTTTAAGCCGATGAGCTTGATGAGTGATAAAGATAGAAAAAGCGCTGCTGAATGGGGATTCCTGCTGAGCACGCTGTTTATCGTGCCGCTTTTCTTCATGCATGAGGCCAGTGAACTGATCAAAATAGGTATGCAACTGCTGTGGGGTGCCTGCGTTTCGCGCGCCGCATTTCTGGCAAACGGCGGCTGGAACAAGAAAAAATCACGTTAATAAATCACCTTGAGGGGGCTGATGCTCAGTAGAACGAAAACTCACGTTGTGTTTCACAAAATACAGGCATGGATCATTGGGGGAGATTGTTTAGATAGGGTTCTGGCTTAGAACCCCAAAGGGCCACATCGTATGAGTCACTAGATACCGTCGAGAAGAAAATCAATAGCAGCTTTAATCTCTGTACGATAGATAGATGAATCGCAGAACACAGCCCCCAAAGCACGAGTAGGAATGCTCGCCATTTCATGCGTCATTACGGCATATTCTTTGTCATCAGTCAGTCTGATAAGCGGAACCAGCCGTTCAGGTCGCGTGCTGCTCGGGTACTTTTCAAGAGGCAGCAAGGGGATCACAATCCTGCGGTTCAACTGCCCGATAATATCGCTGGTAACATCGAGCAGCAGGGGATAGACGGCGCTTTTCCCGGTATTACTGTATACAGTGAACTGCATTCTTAAAATGTCCTGTACTCATCGCTGAAACAACCGTGTTCATCGTGAAAGCGGTTTAGAGCTTCCAGTGCTTCGCTGTTTTCCTCCTGCCATTTTTTTGCCTCGTACTGACGAAGTTCAGCGTCGAGGGCCGTGGTCAGGGTAGCACTGAGATTAATTCCGGCCTCACGCGCACGGCTGAGTAAGTCACGTTCTACGGTCATGGTAACGCTTTGCGTTGCTCGTTGTGTTATAGCCATAAATACCCCACGTAAAATCCCGTGTAACTAACACTGCCAATCACACGTAATATAACACAGGAAAATAACTTTGAGGGAGTAATAGCTTAACGTGAGTTTTCGTTCCACTGCGCGTCAGCCCCCTTTTAATGCAGAAATGTTGATGGAAATACAGGAACTACTGACGTATATGCGCGGGTAGGGGGTGATGCTCATAACGATTACCCAGTGAGCCGATATGTTTAAGGGTCCTGTCCAAAGGCGCTGCCCTGTCTTTAAGGGATGGCTTTATCAGCTTGCTCATGGTGACAGGCTACCACGCGGGCGATAATTCCGTGGAAAACGCCCGTGCAGACCTCTCTACGCTGTTGGTAAATTCTGGCAGCACTCTTCTTGAGAAATCAGGGCTTCAGGCGTACATCACACTCTCCTGAAACCGGCTACATCACGC
>Ga0256409_1000527_pt1 | contig 21940 bp, 21 predicted proteins | sample PhySR1_FD_185981 | JGI IMG/M metagenome (GOLD analysis project Ga0256409, IMG submission 185981) | Leaf surface microbial communities from sunflower plants in UC Gill Tract Community Farm, Albany, California, United States - DLSL S.R1 | ecosystem: Host-associated > Plants > Phyllosphere >...
TTTTCAGATAAATATTTAAAGAAAATAAAACCCAGGATGTAATCACGGAATTCATCGGCGCCCATAGTGCCACGCAAAGTATTGGCAATATTCCAAAGTTGTTTTTGTAATTGTTGCAGTTGTACTTGGGTCATTGTTATTGAAGTCCGAAGAAAAGTATAAAACGTGAATAGTTTACCGAAAATTAATTATTTTTCAGCTACATTTGAAAGATAAAAGACATAAACTGTCGCAATTAAATTTAACCACAACAACATTTTTATTTTTTGACTGCCGCCATTTGATATAAGTCAAATCTGATATACTGATTAAAATTTTTGGACTTAAGGAGCCTCAACGTGCTTAAGACAATTGAACAGAAAAAAAAATATATTCAAGCAACACGCTTACAGAATTATCGGGCTAGCCTAAAACTTGAAGGTCTTTCTCCTTCAACAACTACTTCAACTTTAAGCAAAGACCAAATCCTACAAAAGTATAAAAAGCTTTCAGAATCATAATTTGGTGATTTGATGGATAAATATGGTGAAATGGGAGACAGTCTTTACTGTTATCCAAATTCTAGTATTCTCAAAAACAAATTACATATCCAAGATGAAAAAATTTTGGAGCAGGCCGAATTAGAGCTATCTGAATATGCCAGTTTACACATTGAATATACTGAACCACCTTACGATCTCCAATACCTAAAAAACATACACTACTCCTTATTTTCAGACCTTTATGAATGGGCTGGTGAACTTAGGCAAGTTGATATTTCAAAAGGTGATACACGCTTTTGTACTTTTAGTCGTATTGAAGTTGAAGCTAATAAGCTTTTTAAACAACTTCAATCTCAAAACTATTTTCAACATATTGAAAAGAAAAAGCTTATTATGAAGCTTGCCGATTTTTATTGTGAACTTAATGTCATTCATCCCTTCCGCGAAGGTAATGGACGCACTCAGCGCATTTTCTTTGAACATCTTCTCGCCTATTGTGGTTATGGTGTTGATTGGTCTCAAATAGAATCTCAGGAACGTTGGATTCAAGCTAATGTTGAAGGGTTCTATGGACACTTAGACGGATTAGTTCAAATTTTCAAGGAATGTATCGTCATTCCTGAATGAAAAAATAAGGGAGCAGTAGCTCCCCAATTATTCACGACTCGCCAACTTACTTTCAATCCATTGATGGATCTCAAAAGCTGACTAGCCGATACGGTTTTGGGTGATCTTTACTTTCTTTGGAAAAGTTGGATCATAATACGGTGAATATTCATCCATCATTGCATAAACTGTCGAACGTGCTACACCTACTATTTCTACTACTTGATGTATATTGATCAGCTGATTTATTTGAAAAGTTTGGCCAACAAATGCATTCATGATATGTACTCCTATCTCATGGTGACGAGCAACTCGCTCATGAGATACGGGATTCCTGTAAGGTTTTAACCAGCCCAATTCAGTTCAACGCCGTAACCGACCCTTGCAATCCCTGCTGGATATTAAACACTTTATCCTCATCTGTTGGCTGACCTTCCTCTCCTTGATAAAACTCCTCAACGACATTCATGCCATCCTCACTATCCACCTCAAACTGCGAATGCCCATAACCCTGTAAAGCTATCTGATCTAAAGCATGCTGATTAAATCCAGCCAACTTACTTTTCTGATCAATCTCCTTAGCCATTTGAATCGCCTCTTGTAAGTGAATCCCCTCACGTAGGGTTAAGTCTACGTAGTACACAGGGGTACGATAGCTTTGTGTCGTGGATTTGCCTCGAAGGGTCAATTGCAACGGCAGGCATGACAGCAAGCCGTTCGATGCTGCGTGGTAATAACTGAGCCGTGCCGCCAAAGTTCGGATACTGTTAAAGCCTGTGGTCCTAAATACAAAACTGCCAAACTCATCCGACTCATCCAAATTCACATAGAGACGACCATAAGGCTTGCATAAGCCCCCTTGTGCCAAAGCGCATAAATCAGGGGATGGACATGGATGTTGCTCTACGCCTTGATTGGTTAAGCGTTGACAGGTTTCACCATTGCCCATGCAAACAGGTCGCCCCGTCTGCCGATCAAATAAGCTGTATTCCGCACGTAAGTTCAGTTCGGGATCATTAAAGATCATCCGTACTGGAATGGTTCTGAGTTTTTGACTAGGGGCTTTGACTCGAAGTTGCTCATCTAAAGGATGTTTCACCCAACCCTCCTTGTTCTGGATTTGGCTGGTGATGGTGAATTGGTCATCCTTTTCAGGTAGACGCTTGCCGTTCTTTTCTACAATTTTTCCGATACTGATTCGTCCGAGTACCGGCGGTGTAATCACTAAACCTTTAATCATGGGGATATTCCTTCTATTCATTTTTATACTGATCAGCCGAATGTATTGAAGCACCTGCTCTTACGTCATTCTTTGATAGCGTCAAGCAAGACACATCAAGCAATGACTACAGGAGTCTGTTGTGCATCGGTCAATCGATCTGGCAAAGCTGTCCAATGCCCTTTCTTCTTTGAAGGAGGGGCGAAGGGGCTGCTTTGCCGATTTTTTTATGCAGACGCTTAGATCAAGATTCAGCATCAGTAAAGATATTGAATCGACGACTGCCCTGCTTGTGCAGTGGATATTGCTGTATTAGCTCTGGTTGATGTTCGATCAATGTTTTGGTATTGAGACTGATCGTATCTTTTGCTTTTTTCCAGACCACCGAACCCCTGCTAAACACCGCACGTTCGTTGTCTTTCATTAGCATTTGGATTTGATGTTTCAGTTGATCAAAGTGTTCTTGCTGATCTTGAAGATCGGCTTTCATTTTGATGAGCTGATCAAACAACTGATTGGCATGTGGGTCATGACTTAAATCTTCAACACTAAGTGGCACATGTGCTGGATATAGTAGTTGCAATGCTTTGGCTGCGGATTCACTGGCATCGGCATCAGGTGGAATATCCTTTTCAACACAATCCCAGAAGTAACGTTCTGCATTTACAATATGTTGAATCACCGATTCACTACGGGTGACTTTAAAGATACGTGTTTCATGCCCACAGATCAGTACACAAACATGTGCTGCCTTTTTCCCAGTCACCGCCAGCTGATGCTGTACCTGACAAAGCACATACAGCGGGATACCATCTCGCCAAAGTTTGGCACCATGTTCACCTGCGGTTTTACATTCCAGAATTTGCACATCTGCATTACCCACCACTGAATAATCCAAATTAGCCAGCATGAAATGTTTGTCTGGATCTGGATGTTGGAGTACTGCATTGACACGACGCACTTTGTACTGGGTATGCATACTGTAGTATTCCGCGACCAGCGGCTCTAAGCGTTTTCCCCAATATAAAGGGGCATGCCCTTCAGTTTGCTCATCCATGTTGTGCTGGATACGACCTGTTTTGATCATCCAGAGTTCAAGCATCGACATATACGGGTTGAGACCACAGGCTGCGGCACAATCACTACTACCGATCCCTTTGCGTCGAACCTCTAACCATTCTGCATGCGTCAGGTTTTTGGTATCGACAAAGCGTTTGGCTGTAAACAATTTGGGCCGAGGAGTATGGATACTCGGTATTGCATTGTTCGGGTTAATCACCGCTGAATTCATAGTAATGTCCTCTATCTGTAAAATTTTGCGCATAAAAAAAGCTGTGTCCGTAGACACAGCTTTGAATGAATGGGTTAAGGTCTTTGAAATATGGAAATAAGGATGCTTAGGCTAATAAATTAACTCATCTCATTGATTAAACTTAAGCAATCATCGCGAGGGCTTGTTCTAATCCTCTTTGCTTAAGTCCAGCACCTGCACCGAACCATGCAGAATCCAAACGATGATCCTGACTCATGGCTCTGCGTTCGTGGTCGGCAAATTCCGTTATAGAGCAAAGCAAGCCATAGGCGGTATCTTTGGCTGAACTCAGTTCAGCCCCACGCCCCTGTCCATTAAACATGGTCATCACCTTCGACATGGCACGGCCATTTGGTTCTGTCTTGTTGTCGGCTTTGGTTGCTGGGTTATTGCTTTGAGCCTGCATCGCCACATTACGGTAGAACTGGATAATGCCATCCTCCTGTTCAGGCATACTCAGACTGGTATTGTTAAATACTGCATCGAAATAAGCTGCTGCTTCAGTCTGTGTGACTTTACGTTGACTGAGTTGTTTCATCTCATACATGTGATCTTCCCATGCACGGACTGAAATACCCAATTGCTGCTTAATCTTCTCAGCATCGAACTTGGTGCTGTGCGGGACTTTAACCACACCTGCACTAGAATTTTGACCCTTTGAGGCAATGGCTAAGGTGTTATTACACACCACACGAATAGAGGTGAATTGTGCCGTGGTTGCCAGTGTACCGTCGCAAGCGGTTGCCAGTAAGATATAACCATTGCTGACATCTTTACCTTTTAAAGCCGATGTTTGCCCCATTTTGGCTAAAGCCCAGAATTTCTTACCACCTTTCAGCACGCCTGCGGTTTCTAGCTCAAATCCTGATTGTTCAGTCAAATCACGATAAAACTCTAAGATCTGTTTCGGTTGTACTTCCTGATAACGTTGACTAACCACAGATAAAGGGGCATGGGTATCTGAACGATACAGCACCCGCTGTTCCTCATACGGCATGATGATGCTTTGCCCACGTTCATTCTGTGCCATATAACTCACATCGGAAGATTCAATCCGCCAATCCATGCCTGCCTGCTCTGCCCAGACTTCAATCGGTTGATGAGGACTGAGTTGATTCCCAAGGCCATGCCAAGGGGTTTCGCCCACATAGGCGATCTGTTCAATTTGATGTGCCATTGTTCATTTCTCCTCTGTGAACTTATTGGAAGTTTTGGTTACAGTGGTGGCAGTGGTAATAACACATCGGAATGTGCTGTTTAGGTGAATCGAATAAGCTACTGAATACCCCACCGATCACAGCACCTGCAATTCCACCAAGCAATGGAGATAGCGGTAAAGGTAGGGTTTTAGAAATCGATGCGCCAATCGTGGCAAAGGAGGCTGATGCTGCAACCCCTGTCCCAGCTGAGCCATTCACCTGTTGATTCATCACTTGAACGATTTGATCAGAAAAACAGTAAGGACAATGTTTACTCATAAGATATACCTCTAAAATGAAAAAAGGCTTACCGTATGGCAAGCCTTAGATTTTGAATGTCGGGGGAAATAAACATTCACAGTTCATGTTAATGATGTATATCTATGATTTTTTGGGATCAACGGTCTGCCGCTCTAGGCTTTAACTCCCCTTTACTAAATTGCCTCTTTACCTTCACAGATGCTCTCAAGTATTGATTGTCTTTTTCAGGATCAGCCAGATAGCTGATGGCGAGCCAAGCATTCTCGACCTCTTTTAAATTCCGCCTTTCGATCATTCCTATACCTAGTTGATCTAGGTCCTTGTAATATTTTTTATGGCTGACTTGATTACAGTTAAAGAATTGGCCATCTTCCTTTGTAATTTTTTCCAACCAAAGCTCGCCAATCGCTTGTGCTAAATAATCATCTTTAATCCGCAACGATCCGTTATAGATCACCAGCAGATGACAATGATACCCTTTACTCTTCCCTCCCTGCTCTAAGCGATAGGCATAACCCACCTGATCTTTAAAGATAGTGTCCTTGTCCTGAATACGCCGTACCAATTTATTCACATCACGTTTAAATTGTTTTATATCTGGCTGAGCATTGAATCGATATGAAAGATCAACCCTGACCAGCAATAACTTGCGATGGTTTTGTACAAGATTATTAAAATACTCTTTCAAGTGATTGCGGTTGCGACGGTTATTACTGCTGAATTTATCAAGAAAGGATTCATGCTCTTCAATAAGCTCATTCTGAAAACAACTGAATGCTCTGCTGTTTTTAAAGACTTCTAGATTTTCGAAAGATGCATGCTCTGGCAATAATTCAAAGTAGGCTTGAACCAAAGGACAGTATTCACATTTTGGATCGTAGACCGCTTCAGCTGATCTTTTTAGTTCGTCATAGTCCGCTTTAAAGTAAATCCAGCGGTATGTTCTTTTAGTCGCCTTAAGCATAAAGTTTTCAATTTCAAGTAAGGTTTGTGCTTCGTTCACGTTTGTATTTCCTATGGTTGAGTAAACTCATAGGAATCACTGCTCAGTATTTTTTACACATAGACTGAAATATTGAACTCAATAAAAAACCTTCATCATTTGGAGTGATGAAGGTTCATGAAGAATATTAAGTAATTAATAAATAATATTAAATATATATCCTAGCCCAATAAACTCAAAACACACTCACTCGACATCTCATAAAATGAAAAACGTTGCTTTTATAGCAAGCTGTCAAAATTCTACAATTTATCCTATTTTTATAGAAAAGATTGAAGCGGAAGTTAGGTTTTTGTTTTTCTTAACTTTACAGTTTTGCTAGAGCTCATTTTTACATTTTTTTTGATCAGCCACTTTGGTAGGGTTTGATAGATCTCATCATCCAGCAGATCTTGATAGACTGCAATTGGCGCAACATGATGAATAAAAATTTTTGCTAATTTTTTATGCGTTGTTTCAAGTATAAGCTGTGTGCAATTTAACTCTGGTACTGAATAAGCTAATTTCAATTGTTCCACTACACCATCAATGCAATCACTGTCTCTCTTCTCTAAGCCATAGTTCCGACAAGATTTTTGCCATGCTTCGGTTAAAGCATTTAGCAAATCAGGACACTGAGTTAAAACCTGTGCATTAAAAACAAATAAAACATTTGCGGCAAAGCCAAGGATTTTATTGGTGGTAGTTCTCTCTATGCCTTCCCAATAACCCAAATATCCTGTGATGAATGAAAAAGGTAAACTTTTTTTATTTATCTGCAACATATTTGAGAAAATTTTAGATAGGTCTTGTTGCGTAATCCTGTCTTTAGATTGCTCGGAGAATAAACATCGAATGATCACAACATCTTGCCGCATTGCAAAGCGCAACATTTCTTTAACCTTAATCAAACGTGTCTTGTGCCTTTGCATGTGAAGCAAATGACTACTTTGACCCTCAACAGGTCTTGCTGGCAACGTATTGATATATTTTTGGAAAGGAGTTCCATCAATAGTCAATGAATTGGATGAATCATTACAACCGATGCTTAATGTTGAACTTCTGTTCATATACGTTTTAATCACATCTTGCTCTCCCTTCGTCTCCTCCTTGAATTCAAACTTTGCAGGCAAAGCAGACTGGTTGTTTTTTATATTATTTTGAGGATGAAAAAACAACACTTCTTTAAATTGATACACTGCCAATAAATCTTCGATCTGCTCTTGATTTCTTTCTGCCTCTAAATCTATATATAAAAATCGATAGAGTAATCCCGAACTGTAAGAGTCCCCAATCTGGTTACGGAATACTGAAAAAAAGTGTACCAGTGTTTTACTTATGAATTTACCTTGCAATTTCACTGCCAGTTCATGCAGCAATTCACGATTTTTAGAAATTTCAGCAAATTGAATAAGCTGTCTAGTCGCTATCTGTTCAAAAGAAACGGGGTCGCTCCATCTCTTGAACCGATAGTCTTTTACAAAAGGATAGAAACCAATAACGCTGGACTCCATAAATGTTAAAATAAAAAATTCTATTTTAATGACTAAATCAGTAAATTTAGACAACCCCCAAATCGCCAACTGCTCTACAACAATCATTGAAGCCTGAGTAAAGTACTCCTTGGAATTTTCAGATAAATGCTTCTGATCCCAAATCAGCTTGAATCGTTTAGACCCTTTAGATCCTTGTAATAAATTCCATAAACTTTGATAGTTTTCAAACTCATTACATTTCACCCAGAATAAATCGTGCTTCGGTAAAGTTCTCTTCAATGAATTATGCTTAGGTAAAGCTCTATCCAATAAATTGGGTAAGCCAGATAAAAGTTCTAAATCGGAAAGTTTCTCTCTTCTCTCCTTAGATTCAACTTGCACATAGCTCAACTGACCAAACTTCAATAGATGTTCAGCAAAATCGAAAACCGTTTCACGTATCAACCGACTAGAGTCATCATTTCCCTTTAATAGAAAAAGCGTGTCGTCATGCATAGACGGTTCCAGCGCTCTAAATTTCTCATTTAAACACTGAACATCTATTTGCAGTCTCTTTGAAACTGATCGATCTATTTCTTTCTGTACGACTTCTCTAATTTTTTGTGCAATGTGATTTTCATTAGGGGAGTACTTTTTTTGTAGAAGGCAAACGACATAGTAGCTTTCACTCTCTTTTAACTTTGAACAACTCAAAGCCATGGCATGCTTTATCTCATCCAATTGACCAAAAGATTGGAAAACGTTCAGAAGCTCATTTGAATGGAGCTCATCAACATCGATTGAATGAATCACAACTCTAAAAGCAGCGACATAGATAAACCCCGTTTGATCTAAAATTGAATCAATCTCCGGATTAATTTTATTCTTCAACTGTTCTAGATTTGCTAAAACGACGTTACTGGAATTTAGCCGTGCATCGAGTAAGCATGATGTACTTTTATTGCCTCGCCATTCAATATACTTTTTTAAAAAAGCCTCCGCATAGCCATCATCTGCAAAATGACTCTCCCCATTCACTCGGTTGTCTAAGCTTTGTGAATTCTGAGAATGAATGACCACACTTCCATTTTGAACACGCTGCACAAAACAATTAAATGCTCGACACTCCAAAAACTCATCCCCCACATTTCTGAATTTACTCATCTCTGGAAATACATGGACTTGTTTTAAAGCATCCAACAAAGAAGCGACGCTTTGAAATCTCAAATGCTGATCAAGATTACACACGCCATCCTCTAAGTTATCTATTAAATATGGGACAGCGAAATCCAAAAGCGCATAAACAGATATCAAAGGCAAAACCGAAAAAAATTCATTGCTATCAAACTTTGAATAACGCTCACCCTCATACAACGCTTTTAGCTGTTCAAAAAATCTTACTTTATACCTAGAACCATTAGTTATATTTTGCATATTTTAAAACTTAAGTTATTGTTTTTACGATTAACTATATAATAATAAATACAAGTTTAAAACTCAATTAAATTTAAATTATAAACAGATTTAAATATCATATTTAGTCCAAAAAAATTTAAGTTTTTCTATATTATTTCATCTAAAAAATTTAAATATTTTAAGGTTTTAAAAGTTCATACATGAAAAAACCACGCCTATAAGCGTGGTTTAGTTGTGGAATTAAAGCAGATTAACTCACCCAATTTCTTACCTGCTCCCCATACCACTCCATAATTTTTACCCGTTCATCCCAGTACTGCGCTCTGTTATAAGCGGAACGAATTCTGTTTTGAGGAACATGAGCAAGTTGGCGTTCAATAGCATCAGGATTAAAGAGATTTGATTCATTCACGACTGTACTGAATAGCGATCTAAAACCATGTGTGGTCATTCGACCGGCATAGCCCGAACGTTTGATCACAGCCAAAATAGACTCGCTACGCATCGGTTCTCTATTGTTTAAACGATGTGGAAATAGTAGTTCCTGATTATGAGTAAGCCTCAAAGCCTTTAACTCAGTAATCATCATGTCCGTCATCGGTACACGATGTGGAAGTCGGTTCTTCATTCGTTCTTCAGGAATATCCCACTTACGCTCCTCCAAATCAAACTCTTCCCAACGTGCTTGCAGTAACTCACTGACCCGAACGCCTGTCAGCATAATCAGGACAATGGCATGGTGTGTTTGAGCATCGGCAGGATAAGCCTTAATACGTCTAAGAAATTCAGGCATCTCAGAGGTAGAAAGCGAAGCCAGGTTTTTGACTCTTTTATTCTTGAGGGCATAGACTAAATCACTTGCCGGATTATCATAGCGGTATCCATGGGCAATGGCATACTTCATGACCATACCACAGCGAGACAAGGTACGTTTTGCAATTTCAAGCGAACCTCTTGCCTCAATCTTCTTAATGATTTGCAGAATCTCAGGAGCCTGAATCTGGTTAATACGCTTATTTTCTAATGAAAGATACAATTCATCTAGAGATGCTCTGACATTGCTAATATGCTTCGGGGACCACGTTTCCTTCTGATTCTCAAACCAATTTTCAGCGACTTCTTTAAAGACAGGCTTTATGTCCTCATGAAGTACTGATTTTGAATGTTTATACTTAAGTTCATAAGCCATTTCTCTAGCTTTTTTCAAACTAAGTTCTGGGTATGGTCCTAGTGACTCAGATTGACGCTGACCATGAACAGTGTAGCGGACATTCCAATATTTTTGACCTTTAGTCGTAATAATTAGCGATAAGCCATGTGAATCTGATAGACGATATTGCTTGTCTTTCGGTTGAGCTTTTCTACATTCTGCATCTGTGAGTGACATATCTTTAACCAGAATTTGTTGTGTTAATTTCTGGGTAAATTTTGCCAATTTTTACCCACACAAAGCAAAAATAGGGTCAAATCGCTTAGGACAGTATCGGACAATACAGCTAATAAAAAAGCCCTTAAACATTGAGTTTAAAGGCTTTTCTATATTCAGTCGAACCGCTCTGAATTAAATTTTGGTGGAGGTGGCGGCTACCAAATTAATCAAATAAATACATAATTTAAAAGGTAAATTATTCAAAAAAATCACTTATGTATAACATCTGTATAACAAATTAAAAGTTTCACGCCAAATATGAGTTCTATTTCTGGTTCAGGATTTGAACTCAAATACAGATTCGTAAATCTTCTTCAATTTCTATTCTATGTGCGTGTCTCAATACGAGTGAATATGAAACTGCTTTTCCACATTTCATAAAAAAACCACAGTGCCTTTTATCTTCAAAATCAATTTCATAAATTTTACGGTCGTCATTATCAAGAACAACCTTGTCACCTGATATGAATATCTTTTTTTCTTTTCTGTATTCAATTAAATGATTTTCCAGTGCAGCAACATTATGTAGGAAACAGAATAAAGGATTCTTTAATTTTTCCATGACCTTCTCATAGCCACCAAATTCTTCAATAACAGACACACTAAAATTCATAGCATCACACCTGGTATGTAGTACAGAAAATATATCAGATGTAGAGATCACACACATATATATGACAGCAATGGCCAAAGGTTGGAAAAGGCTTTTTTAATGCGATTTTGAAGATTTTGAAAATTTCAGGTGAGAAAAAAAAGAGGTTAGAAAAGTTAGAAAATTATAAAACAGTATTTAGATTATTGATTTATATAGATTAATTACAAATTTAAAAAGGTTAGAAAATGGTTAGATTATGGTTAGTTCTAACCTCTAAAAATGGTTAGAAGTTCTAACCTTTTATATTATTGTTTTATATAAATATTTTAACTTTTATAACTTTTTTCTAACCACTTCTAACCTTTATATGGTTAGAAATTAAATTAATAAATATCAGACACTTAAATATTAAAAACCTTTCATTTTACTGTTTCTAACCTTTTTTCAGCACTATTGTTTGAGTTGAAGGAACTTTTGATAAATCGAAAGTTGTAGGCATTCATAGAATCCCTGTTGAATTATGTAGAATTGTTTTCTTGGCATTCGGCTGTGTCATGCACCGCTACTGCTGTGGCTTAGAAGGCTATTGGTCAGGGTCACAAATCTGTTGAATATTCGACACATTTACTGGGCAGGTGAGGTGGGGGGTCAACCGCCCGCCTTGAACCGGATTCTGTGGTTTTAGAAACTTTGGCCAAAAAAAAGCCCTCACACATGGAGGACTTTTATTTTCGTGTAAACACTGTGACTAGCTTTGTTTATCTGGCTTCACTTGCTGTGGCCATGCCTGGTCTAATCGTTCTGCATCAATTGCGTGTCCATCAGCTGCTGCTGCGATTGCTCCACCACGGTCTGCCATTGTTTTGAGTACGAAGTTGCAGGTCTTTCCATATTCAACGATGGCTTCATGGGTACCTGAGGACAAACGTTTGTTTGTATCACTGATCTGCTTTGACAACCGGTCAACAGCCAAAGCACTGTCACTGGCAGCAGCCAACGCAACTTGTAAGTTTTTATTTGCATTTCGTTCTGACTCCAAAAGTTCTTGCGACCATGCCTGCTCTACTTCATGCACTTCATTGGCACGTTGCGATGCAAGCAAATCACGTTGTGTTTCAGCTAAAGTTTTTTGTGATTCGAGTAAATCAATTTGATGTGACTTACTTGTGCAGCTGGTGACTGAAAATGCCAAAGCGATGGCCAAGGCAGCCATCACGATGAATTTCCAATTTTTAATTGCCAAAGCAATATTCATTATTGTTTTTCCTGTTTGAATTGAAGTTGATGAAACTCTTTGAAGCGGATGATCTGATCACCTGCCCATTCGTTTACTGTGTTGGCGAATAAATTTTGAAGTGGAACAATTTCGGAATACCAATATGCTTCGCGTGCTTCACTGATAGATCCGAAGCCACCGGCATTGGATGGAATGATTCCGAGAAGTTGTGGAGGTGTACGTTGGGATGCAAGAACGTCATCACGTGTGACATTTTTAATATTTAAGAATTCATCTTTGGCAGCCAATTCACTAATCGGAATCAGTTGTAAGCCGTCTTTATTTCCACCTGGTGCATGAAGAAATAAATTGCGGAAATTACCTGGTCCACGTGAATCTTTCATCGCCTGTTTTAGACCTTCAACATCATCATCATCAATCCCCGAATCGGTCATATATAAGATGAAGCCGGCATGAGATCCGTTGTTGTAATACTTGCGACGGAATAGAGTTGCTGACTCATTGAGCCAAACGGATTGAAGTGCAGCGATATATTCAGGCGTGCCATAAATTTCTTGATCGACATCGATGCCCTTGATATGGCAAACGGTACCAGGTTTAAAAATATGTTCTTCAAAACCATTGAGCAGCTGCAAAAATTCATTCGAGTTTTTCATGCGTCTGGTGTACTTGGCCATGAGCCCATCATAGTGATGTGGTTCATTCAAACGATTGTCGATCCGTTGCAAATAGCCGTTGCCAAATACTAAGTAGTCAAAAGCTATTCGTTCAAATTCAGATGAGCTGATCAATTTATTTGGCGTGAATGAAGACACCAGTTGATTCTTTTTATAAAACACTGCAGTCGACAAATATGGCATTGCCTTAAAGGATTTTGCCAAAGCGTTCATACTGATATGTGGTTCATAGTAATTGCCACACAGCCATGTTTCATAGAACTGTGATAAGTCACGGCCATTCATCACCGGTTCAGCATCACCGAAGGTAAATGCCTGCACTTTGCTGTCGGACATTAGTAAATCTCCATAGAGGATTTTTTAGATTTTGTTTGGTCATCAAGGGTCAAAGGCTCATTTGCGAAGGCATGGAAAATGGCAAAAGCCAAATCAGCATGACCAATGTTTTCTGCACGTGATGCTTCAAATGTCATTTGTCTTTGTGAAGCCGTCAGTGTTTTACGAATCGCCATAATCGACATGGCCACGTCTGTGGATCCAGCATCAAATTCAAAGCGTCCTTTGTTGATCACATCCATGGCTTTCATGACCAATTGTGTTTTGACATCGACGCTATAATTGAAGGTCGTTAGATTCGGGAAGAAATCAAGAACCAATTGCGCCACACCAGTACCCATACCGGACTTATCCAATCCGATATATTTGACGTTATATTTGGTCGTTAATTTTTTGATGTATTGCGCTTGGCTGGCAAAGTCCATGCCTTTGAACTGGTGATGTTCAAGCAGTCGGAATTTAGGATAATCAGGTTCAGGTGGTGCAATGACCACAAGCCCTGCACTGTCGCCACTTTCTGCTGGATCGTATCCAATCCAAACTGGTTTATTACCAAATGGACGCAATGCTAATGGCTTAAAATCTTTGGACCATACTTCCCATGAATCGACCATACACGGCTGAATGATGGACAGTGGAAAGACACTATGACCATCATCGACAAATTCACACATATATAAATTGGCGAATTCTTCAGGACTATTTTCAGCAATCAATTCATCAATATCGAATAGATCACAGCCTTGGCGTTCAGCATCCTGAATATTGACGATATGTCGCCACATTTTGTCGCCACACAAAGCACCGTCTCTTAATTTTGCGTGACTGGTGTCGATATCAATTCGATTTTCTTTGCTGCGACCTTTATTGAATGCGTCCCCTGTCCAGAATGCATAGGCTTCATGAGTTTTGCTAGAAGGTGTACTGAAATAGGTCTTTTTATATTGTTTTTGGGCAGCCATTGCCGATGCCACTTTTTTTAAGGTGGCAAAGCCATGCACCCAGAAGAATTCGTCAAAATACAAGTCGCCATGGTATGACTGAGCTGTTTTTGCATTGGTCCCCAAGAAAATCAGCTGAACGGTATTACCACATGGCAGCGTTATTGAAATTGGATCGCCTTGCAGATCCACTTCAATGGATTGCATGACAAAGTTTTTGATGTACGTTTTAAAACCGTGTGCCTGCGCTTTCGATGCAGACAAGAAAATTTGATTTCGACCAGTGGTGACAGCTTTAATCAATGCTTCACGTGCAAAATAAAAAGTCGCACCAATCTGACGAGATTTTAATAAGGCACGATTTCGCTGTTCACGAGCACGGTACCAAACTTTTTGATATTCAAATAAACCGTCATCAAAGTCTTCAAGAAGTTTTTCAACTTGTTCTTCAGTCAGTGCATTTGGTTGTTTTGGCTTACGTGGTCCAGCATTTCGATTTTTTAGTTTTGGATTTAGATCGGTTTCATTGCCACCATCAGAATATTTATCGATTCGTGCCATGCGCTCCATCTGACGCATGAGCAAATCAATTTCTTTGTAATCACCAGGTGTTTTTTTCTCAAGAATAATCAGTTTGATCAATTGAGCAGTTAAGGCTTCACCGACTCGACCAACAGGTGCATCTTTATCCCATTCATCACGTGTTTTCCAAGCATGAACGTTTTTATCAGGTTCGTCGATGTGATCTGCAATCGAGCTGATTCGCCACCCCATCCAATACAAAAATTTTGCTAGAAGGCGTTTATCAAAGGTCACGTTTTTCGGGGTATTAAGTGCATTATCCATTGGCTCATTAAGCCAACACATCAGTTTTTATTCATTGCACTGATATTGTGAAATAGTGTTTATACAACCCACTTAGATTGAATGTTCTGGCTGTTCTTCCGATTCTGCTAACTACTTTAAATAGATTTTATCTATCGACATAGACACAGGATTCAGAAATGAAGAAATCCAAATTTTACCGAGTTGCTGTCGCTGGTGCCACGACTGATGGTCGCATCATTGAAGCTTCTTGGATTCAACAAATGGCCAAGAATTATGACCCAAATACTTATACTGCTTTAGCGAATATCGAGCATATTCGTGGAATTTCTCCAAGTTCTGAATTTGGAAATTATGCAAAAGTACTTGGACTAAAAGCACAAGAAGATGACATTAACGGCCAAAAAAAATGGTGTTTATATGCTCAGCTTGAAGCATTCGACAATCTGATTGAACTGCACGGTAAAAAACAAAAATTATTCAATTCTATTGAAGTAAATCCAAGTTTTGCTGATACCAATGAAGCTTATTTGGTCGGTATTGCATTCACTGATACGCCTGCGTCCTTAGGTACACAGATTATGGAATTTGCTTCTAAGAATCCTGAAGCAAATCCATTCACTTCAAAAAAACAGCATAAAGACAATTTATTTACTGCTGCTGAAGAAGTGGATATCCAGTTTGAAGACAGTTCTGATCCTGAGACAGAAGCAAAAGGACTGTTTTCTAAAGTTTTGGGTTGGTTAAAGCCACAACAAGAACAACAAGAAAATAAAAATAATGACCAATTCAAAGAAGTATCTGACTCGCTAGAAGCGATTGCCAAAACGTTTGGTGAAAGTCAGACCAAGTTGCAAAAGGTCGAAACTGAGTTTTCGGAACTTAAAACCAAGCATTCTAAATTGGAACAAGACTTCACTGATCTGAAAGCCAAATTAGAAGGCGAAGAAAATCCAGATACCCCACCTGCGCCTGAAAACACTGGCAACTTCTCTGAACAAATCGAGTGCTAAAACATGAAAAAGCAAACGCTACAAAAATTTAATCATACCGTTGCAAAACTTGCTGAAAAAAATGGTGTGGAAACTACAGAAAAAAAATTCTCTGTTGAACCATCTATTGCCCAAAAAATGGTGGATACACTTCAAGAAACTTCTGAGTTTTTACAGAAAATTAATATTCAGCCTGTCGACGAATTAGAAGGTGAAGCGATTGGCTTGACTCAAGGTTCAACCATCGCAGGTCGTTCAAACACTAAAGGTGGTACTAAACGTAAGCCAGTGGATCCAACAGGTCTTAAGTCTAATCCTTACAAGTGCCACAAAACTGATTTTGATGTGGCAATCCGCTACGAAAAAATGGATGCTTGGGCTAAATTCCCAGACTTTTATGCTCGTTGGAAGAAATTTGTTGATCGTGCAATTGCTTTAGACATGATCATGATCGGCTGGAATGGTATCAGTGCTGCAACACAAACAGATCGTGATGCAAATCCACTCCTTCAAGACGTGAACATCGGCTGGCTTCAAAAAATCCGTACCAATGCACCTGAACGCTATATGCCTGAAGTTGTTGATGCGTCAGGCAAAGTAAAAATTGGTGCAGCAGGTGATTATAAAAACTTGGATGCTTTGGTTTTTGATGTAGTCAGCAACTTGATTGGTGAAATCCATCAAGATGATACGGATCTCGTTGTAATCTGTGGCCGTCAATTGTTGAATGACAAAAACTTCCCACTGGTGAATGACGCATCTGACAATACTGATACTTTGGCTGGTCAAGTATTAGTAAGCCAAAAACAAATTGGTGGTTTACCTGCAGTACGTGTTCCATTCTTCCCTGAGAATGCTTTGTTGGTAACTTCTCTTGATAACTTGTCGATTTACTTCCAAGAAACAGGCAAACGTCGTCAGATCGTTGACAACTCATCATTGGATCAAGTGGAAGAATACCAATCATCAAATGATGCTTACGTAATCGAAAACTACGAAAAAGTAGGTTTCGTGGAAAACATCGAAATTCTATAAATAGGTGAATTATGTTGAGTCCAGCTCGACGACACCTACTGAAAGCCAAGGCAGCAATTGAAGCTGCCAAGGCTGACGAATTTGGTGGTGTACGTCCAGACGCAAGCGTCTACCAATTACAACTGACCGAACTTAAAAACGATATTCATGTTTTACGTTCAATTCAGTCGCAAGAAAAACGTGCTGAAGCGAAAAAAGAACTTATTCCAAAACACATGCCTTATGTGTTGGGTATTGTTCAGTCAGGCGCAAAAGTTGAACAGGATGAAGTGATCACAACCATCATGTTGTGGTGCTTTGACTGTGGTCTATTCAATCAAGGTTTAAGCCTTGCTGAATATGCTTTGCAAAATGAGCTAAAAATGCCTGATTCATTTAGTCGCAGTACTGCAAGTATTGTTGCTGAAGAAATTGGTAATGCAGCACACAAAACATATCAGGATGGCCAAGTATTTAAACTTGATGTTCTTGAAAAAGCGAATCAACTGACTGCCCACCATGACATGCACGACCAGATCCGTGCCAAATTATATTTGGCAATTGGTCGTACTTTCTTGCAGTTAGACCGTGGATCCGAAGCAGTAGCATTTATCAAAATGGCGATTGCAAAAAATGAAAACTGTGGCGGTAAAACGGATCTTAAAAAAGCTGAAAAGCTCTACAAAGAACAATTACAAAATTCACCTGAACCTATGCTGAACGCAGATGGTTCACAGGTCGTCGATGATCAAGGCAACTTGATGTTTCATTCGACGTAACGAGTGCCCCGCACCAACCGAGGGGCAGAATTGACGATGTAATGACATTTTTATGTGTAATTACAAACTCAATTCTCCACCCCTCAACTAATTGAGAATGACAATGACCGGACTAATTGCAAACGGCAACCGCAACAATGAAGATGTTGTCATCACCAGTGAAGAATTCTTTCCTGAAATTTCTTCAAAAGCCATTCGTGAAAAATTGCGCTTTGATAGTAGTGTCACCAATGAGCGTTTAATCCCTGCCATCGAATCAGCCATCATTGAAGTGAATGATCAACTTGAATCTCTCACATCAAAAGCAGCCACACTTGCCCAAATCAGCACAAAAACCATTACTTCAGGTACCACCACAAAACCGATTACTGAAGTTTTATATTTCCGTGCCGTTGCTGCAGCTGTTGGTGCTGAACTGAATGAACAATATCGCGCTTATGACACCACAAATAATGGTGGCCAAAAAGCTGATGAACTGACACCGACCATTGATGACTATCGTCGTGATCTGCGCTTTGCCATTCGTGATTTAAAAAAAATTCGTCGTTTGAATGTGGAGCTGGTATGACTCAGAAATGTAATTCATGTTTAAAAGGTTTTGATGGACGCAATGGAAATGGCTATCAGCCTTGTTCATGCCTCAAAAAACCTGAATTTGTTCCTGTGCCTGGACCAATCAAAATTGATACACGCTCAAAAAACAGAACTAGCTTCTGGGGAAAGTGGTTTAAATGAAAACTGTTTATGCCATTCAGAATGACACGGTTGACGCTATTTGTTGGCGCAATTATGGACGCTCATCTGGTGTGGTCGAAGCAGTACTTGAAGCCAATCCACACTTGTCTGAATTTGGTCCATTTCTCCCGATGGGGACAAAGGTTCAGTTACCAGAACTTCAAACCCAACAAAATAAAACGCAAAGCATTCAGCTTTGGGACTGAGAACAAAAATATGGCTGAACCAACCACATCAACGACTGTCGCAATTACCGCTTCTGCCGGCTTGGTATCACTCCTTCCATTCGTGAATGGTGATGCACTGTTTGGTGCAGTAATTGGTGCAGCATTTTTGGCATACACCCAAGTGTCACTGAGCTACGGAAAACGTATTTTTTCGCTCATGTTGTCCGTTGCCTTGGGCTATGCCTTAGCCCCTGAAATTTCCAACCGAACTGGTGTGAACAGTCACACGGTCATTGCTTGCTTTACCAGTATGTTTGCCTTGCCTGTTTTGGTGAAGGTCATGAAATGGGTGAACAAGTCGACATTGACTGAGATCTTCAACACCACTTCAAAATTCTTTTCTGCCCTGTCCAGTACCTTTGGAAAGGAGAATAAAAAATGATGCAACTTATGTTGTCGCCATTGGCACAAACTATTTTTTCAATCATTGCCGTGCTTTGTTATGTGGCATGTGCATTTCGTATTTTATGTTTTGACCGCCTTCATCTGCAGTCATGTTCGTTACGATTATTCGCAACTGTTTTAATTGGTGCATTCCTGGCACAAAGCATTCACATCATTTTCATCAAGGATCCAGTCACGATATGGGATTCAATTCTTGCTGTATTCCTATTGATCTTTATTTTTCGCAGTAAAGGCAATGTCGTTTCAATGTTACGGAGCACCCCATGAGTATTTTAAAAATTGGATCGAAAGGTTTAGCCGTCATTGAATTGCAAAAATTGCTCATCAAAGCCGGCATGACAGGAAAAAATAAAAAGCCACTTTCAGCTGATGGTGACTTTGGTGAAAATACCGAATATGCCGTTATTCAATTTCAGAAATTAAAAAACCTGAAAGTCGATGGCTTGGTCGGTGACTACACATTAAAAGCATTACGTGGCGAAGACACCAGTAAACTTTTAAAAGAAAGTGATCTGGTCGCAGGTGCAAAACGTTTAGGTGTACCGGTCATCGTGATCAAAGCGATTGCTGAAGTTGAAACACTGGGTGAAGGTTACTTGCCAAATGGTAAGCCTAAGATTCTTTTTGAACGTCATCGCATGTATTTCTATTTGAATCAGAAATTCGGCAAAACCAAAGCCAATGCATTGATGGCCAAACATCCGAATATTGTGAATACAAAAACAGGTGGTTATCACGGTGGATCTGCTGAGTACACACGTTTAAGTCAAGCAAAACAGCTTGATGAGTCGTGTGCGTTGCAATCTGCTAGTTGGGGCCGTTTTCAGCTGATGGGTGAGAATTGGAAAGACCTCGGCTATAAATCTGTGCAAGATTTTGTGGCTCAACATGAACAAAGTGAAAGCCTGCAGTTTGAAGCATTCCTTCGTTACTGTGAAAACAAGTCTGGTGAAGTGGATGACAAGCATTGGAAGTTGATCGATGCATTGCGTCAAGAAAATTGGCATGTGGTTTTTACACTGTATAACGGTCGAAATTATAAAAAATTAGGCTATGACAGCAAGTTTTTACGTGTGATGAATCGCCTCGATCCAAACTATAAGAGTGCTAAAGCTGCATGAAAAAGCCACATCATTTAAGAGAATATCTATTAAACGCGATTCCTGATCTATGCCCAGATCAGGACCGCTTACTAATTTTTGCAAACCAAGGCAGCTTGCGAAGCACAATGGCAGGCGGTTTTAGTTTTGAGCAGTCATATACGCTTGATGTCATTATCACAGATTATGCTGGTGATATTGATGTGATTGGTGTTGTGCTGTTTACGTGGATTGCAGAACATCAATCTGAGCTCATGGCTAACCATGAAAAAGGCAAACAGTCGATCACCTTTGAAGCTGAATTAATTGATAACAGTAAATACGATATCAACTTTCAAATTCCACTAACTGAACGTGTCATTGTGAAAAAGAATGCCGAAGGAAAACTTGAATTAAGTTATCCAGCTGAACCGCAATACACACCATTTGAAAAACCTACAAACGTCATACTGACTGATTCATCCGGTCATGAATTGGCATCATGGACCACAGCTGAAAAAGAAGGTTATTCAATGGCGTTTATGCCACCAGGTAAAAATCCATGAGCAGCAATGTACTTGAATTGGCCAATTATCTTCAGCCGTTATTAGAACGGCTGTCGATGGGTGAACGTGCAAGACTTGCCAAACAAATGGGTCGTGATTTAAGAAAAAGCCAAGGAAAGCGAATTTCTGAACAAAAAAATCCTGACGGATCTAGTTATACCCCACGACGTAAACGCCTACGTGAGCAAAAAGGCAAAATCAAAAGAAAAATGTTCACAAAAATAAAGAATACGAGCAATTTAAAAGTACTCAGCAATGCTGATTCTATTGCAATTGGCTTTGTCGGTCGTGTCGCTAGAATTGCACGTGTGCACCAGGAAGGTTTAAAAGATCGTGCAGAAAAAGGTGCACCAGATGTGGTCTATCCAAAACGTGAATTACTTGGTTTTACCGAACAAGACATTAAATTAGTTGAAGACTCATTTCTAAAACATATCAAACTTTAAATTCTTTCATCTTGTGAAAACAGGTTTATACAACTTTACTCAGCTGAAATGTAGAAACCTATAAAGCAAAGTGTTGGCATGAGTGCTGACCTTAATCGTCGTCTTGAAAATCTAATTCGTTTTGGAACTATCAAGACCATCAATCCGTCTAAACCAATTCCACGAGTCATTGTCAATCTTGGCGATATCGACACGCCTGAAATTCGCTGTCTGAATGTCCGTTCAGGTGCTGATACCACGTGGGATATGCCATCGGATGGTGAAGAATGTGTTGTGGTATCGCCATGCGGTGAAATCGGTCCAACAAGTTTTGTCTTGTACGGCTTTTATAACGACGACCACCCTGCACCGTCTGATGATCTCAATCAAAAAATCCGCATGTTTGCTGATGGCTGTGTCATCGCTTATGACGTATCAGCCCATCATCTGTCTGCAATTTTACCAAGTGGCGGTACTGCTGTTTTGACTGCTGATGGTGGTGTCATTGTGAATGGAAATACAACTATCAATGGTGATTTAACCCTAAACGGTAATCAAACAACAAATGGCAGCACAGTCATTAGTGGCAATCACACCGTAGGTGGAAGTCAGTTGGTGCAAGGATCCAGTCATTCAACCGGTCATTTCAGCACTGAAGATGATGTCACTGCTGGCGATATCAGCCTGAAAAATCATAAAACCTCAGGTGTTCAATCAGGTTCAGGA
>Ga0256409_1000528_pt1 | contig 21935 bp, 18 predicted proteins | sample PhySR1_FD_185981 | JGI IMG/M metagenome (GOLD analysis project Ga0256409, IMG submission 185981) | Leaf surface microbial communities from sunflower plants in UC Gill Tract Community Farm, Albany, California, United States - DLSL S.R1 | ecosystem: Host-associated > Plants > Phyllosphere >...
AATGCCCTTTGCCCGCAGGCGTGCCGTTCATCACCTGCAACGCCACGTCAAACGACAGCCCCAGACCTTCACACAGCACCGCCGCTTCCGCCGAGAGGGCATTCAGGGCGATGCTCATGTAGTTGTTGATCAGCTTGACGCGAATCCCCATACCAGGGCCGCCTGCCACGACCAGCTCATTGCCCATCGCCCTAAGCACGGGTTTTGCTCGTGCAACCTGTTGCGGCGTGCCGCCTGCCAGCAGCAGCAGTGAACCGGCTATCGCATGGTCTGATGTGCGGCCGACGGGCACGTCCATCATGCTGAAGCCGCGAGCGGCCATCTCACCGATCAGCCGATCGGTTTGCAGCGGATGGATCGTGGACATATCAATCACCAGCGCAGTGGATGCCAGCGTGGTACACACACCTTTGTCGCCAAGCAGTACGGAACGCACTAACTCGCCGTTGGGCAGCATGGTGATAACAAACTCGGCCCCGGTTGCCGCCTCCGCAGCTGAAACGCTCGCCCGGGCGCCCTTATCAACCAGACGCGCGACGGCCTGAGGATCCACATCAAAGACGTTGAGCTGATGGCCCTGCTTCAGCAGATTGCTCGCCATCGGCCCGCCCATTTGTCCCAATCCAATAAACGCAATTACCGACATACCGCTCTCCCAACCCCGTTATTGTCATATTTTGTCACTAAAGACGACTTTTACTGTCTTTTTTCGATCATATTTGTAATTTATGGTCAAAAAATTGACAGGTGTCACTTTTAAAACATTTGATGAAATTAAAATGACAACACCAACAAAATGTGAGGAAGCGTTATGACGCGTATTGCTTGTGTAGGGATCACCGTATTAGATCGCATTTGGTATCTGGATACCTTGCCGTCTCAGAGCGGAAAATATGTGGCAAACAACTATCGGGAAGTCGGCGGTGGTCCGGCTGCTACAGCGGCCGTTGCCGCAGCTAAACTGGGTGCAGAGGTGGATTTTATTGGTCGGGTCGGTGACGATGACACAGGGAAGAGACTGCTGTCTGAGTTAAATGAGTACGGTGTAAAGACCCGATATACTAAAGTTTTTGAGGCCGCCCGCTCTTCACAATCCGCGATTCTGGTGGATGCCGAGGGGGAACGGATGATTGCCAACTACCCTAGCCCGGACTTAGCAGAATGCGCAGACTGGCTAACAGAGATCGACTTCTCACAATGGGATGCGGTGCTGGCAGATGTTCGCTGGCACCAGGGTGCCAAGTGCGCGTTTACCCTGGCCCGCCAACAGGGCGTTCCCACCATTCTGGATGGGGATGTGACCCCGCAGGACATTGGGGAGCTGGTGGCGTTAAGCGATCATGCGGCATTTTCAGCGCCGGGTTTACAGCGCTTAACCGGGCTGGAGGGGGAAACGGCGGCGTTAAAAAAAGCACAAATGCTCACAAATGGTCATGTCTATGTTACCCAGGGCGCTCAGGGCTGCGTCTGGCTGGACGCCGGCACGCTACAGCATCAGCCCGCCTTTGAGGTACAGGTCGTCGATACCACCGGCGCGGGCGACGTCTTCCACGGGGGGCTGGCCGTGAAACTGGCGCAGAAGGGCTCTGTCACAGAGGCCGTGCGCTTTGCCAGTGCGGTCGCGGCGCTAAAATGTACGCGACCGGGCGGGCGAGACGGGATCCCTGATTATGATCAAACCTGTTCTTTTATGTCGGTAAATGTATAAACTGTGTGCCATGGTGGTATTCAGAGAACAATCCATGATCCTCACGGACGTAACCGGTAATCCTCGCCACGATCGTTTGCTCAGGCTGATCGCTGAACGTGGCTACATGAATATTGATGAACTCGCCTTGCTGCTCGACGTTTCCACACAAACGGTCAGGCGCGATATTCGTAAACTCAGCGATCAGGGATTAATCACGCGTCATCATGGTGGTGCGGGCCGTGCATCCAGCATAGTGAACACCGCTTTTGAACAGCGCGAAGTCTCACAGACTGAAGAAAAACGTGCGATTGCGGAAGCCATTGCGGACTATATTCCCGATGGATCAACGGTATTTATCACTATTGGCACTACGGTTGAACACGTCGCCCGGGCGCTGGCAAACCATAAACATCTGCGCGTTATCACCAACAGCCTTCGTGTCGCCCATATTCTGTATAAATGCCCACAGTTTGAAGTGATGGTGCCCGGCGGCACGCTGCGTCCCCACAACGGTGGCATTATTGGCCCGGTCACGTCCGCGTTTGTGGCCGGTTTTCGGGCAGATTATCTGGTTACCAGCATGGGCGCCATTGAGAGCGATGGTGCGCTACTGGAATTTGATGTTAACGAGGCCGCCGTGGCGCAAACCATGATGGCGCATGCGCGTCATATTTTGTTAGCGGCAGACCACACCAAGTTTCAGGCATCAGCAGCGGTAGAAATGGGCAGCGTTACCCAGGCGACCGCCCTGTTTACAGATCGGTTGCCGGCAACGGCGTTGCAGAACGTACTTAAAGCACATCAGGTGGAAATCATTCAGGCGACGCCAGGCGGCGATGAAGAACCCTGAGCAATTATCCCCGGCAAGCCGGGGTTATCGGTAAAATTAGCGGAACTTCTTGTGGTTTTCGTTACGGATAGCCGCCAGCTTCTGCGCTTCTGCTTTGGCTTCATCCAGTTTACCCTGCTTAGCCAGCGCATCCGCTTTATCAATCTGGGCGATCAGGTCATCCATACCTTTGTGAAAGTCTTTCATTTCCGGGCTGTCCGGGGCTTTGCCTTCCAGCTTGTCCGGCGTGCCTTTTTTGGCATCCTCTGCTTTAGCACGCAAATCACCTAACATCTTGTGCAACTGGTCGGCGCTTTTCGCCCCGTCCAGTGACTTATAGATACCCGACATATCTTTCATATCGTGCTCAAGAGAGGCAGCACCGGCGGTCACGCTCACGGATAACACGGCTACAGCTAACAACGACATAAGCTCTTTACGCATGCTCAGCTTCCTTTTTATTGTGGGAATGCTTTTTATAAAAAAACGGAGGGTCGATGCCCTCCGCTTGCTATCGCATAAACAACTTAAAAGAGATTTTACTGTCCGGCAATATACATTTCGGGGAGTAAGACCGAACCGCACTGAATATTACTACGCGTTTCAATGTCATCGCCCACGGTGACAATGTTCCGCCACATGTCGCCTAAGTTACCGGCGATAGTAATTTCGCTTACCGGATACTGGATTTCCCCGTTTTCTACCCAGAAACCGGCTGCGCCACGTGAGTAGTCGCCCGTGATCGCACTAACGCCCTGCCCCATCAGTTCTGTCACCACCAGGCCGGTGCCCATCTGCTTCAGCATAGCGTCGAAGCTGTGCCCCTGACCGGCGATGCGCCAGTTGTGGATACCGCCCGCGTGGCCGGTGCTGGTCAGGCCCAGCTTGCGCGCCGAATAGCTGGTCATCAGCCAGGTTTGCAGCACGCCATCTTTGATAATGTCGCGAGCCTGGGTGCGAACGCCTTCGCTGTCAAACGGCGTTGACGCTAAACCTTTCAACAGGTGCGGCTGCTCCTGAATGGTCAGCCACTCAGGCAGAATCTGTTTGCCCATGGCATCCAGCAAGAAGGTGGATTTCCGATACACGCTGCTACCGCTGATGGCGCCCACCAGGTGACCGAACAGACCCGTTGCCACTTCGGGGGCAAAGATCACCGGCGCTTTCATGGTGTCGAGCTTGCGTGGCGCAAGGCGCGACAGCGTACGGCGCGCGCATTCTGCGCCGACCCAGTCCGGGCTTTTTAAATCGTCGATTGCCCGGCCAATGGTATAAGCATAATCACGCTCCATATTGCCGTCCTGCTCAGCAATCACGCAGCTGGAAAGCGAATGGCGGCTGGAGCAGTAGCTCTGTAACATGCCGTGGCTGTTGCCGAAGACTTTAATCCCGATGTGGCTGTTAAAGCTGCCGCCTTCGGTGTTGGTGATGCGTTTGTCCGCCTGCAGCGCCGCCTGTTCTGCCTGGGCCGCCAGTTTGATGGCGTAATCGGCATCGATCTCCCACGGATGGTAAAGATCGAGATCCGGAGCCTCATAAGCCAGTAATTCTGCATCCGCCGGTCCGGCAAAAGGATCGGGTGACGTATAGCGTGCAATATCGATCGCCGCCTGCACAGTCCGTTTAATCGCGTCCGGGCTGAGATCGGTCGATGAAGCACTGCCTTTACGGTTTTGATGATAAACGGTAATACCCAGTGCGCCGTCGCTGTTGAACTCAACGTTTTCTACCTCGCCGTAGCGGGTACTCACACCAATACCGGTCGTCTTGCTCACCGCGACTTCCGCGCCATCCGTACTTGCTTTTGCCAGTTCAAGCGCCTGCGCAATTGCCTGTTCCAGTGCTGTTCGCTGTTCTGCAACTTGAGTTGATACGTTCATCGACCTGCCGTCTAATCTTATGGTTGAATAATTTGAGTCTATCAGAGTCAGAGAACAATTTCGCAGTCACCCGATAAACTGGTAGGATTAGCCTCTTTTTTTTGGAGCCAGATATGACTAAGCAGCCTGATGAGTGGCTCGACGATGTACCCGATAATCACGAAGAAGAAGATGAAGAGATTATTTGGGTTAGTAAGAGCGAAATAAAACGTGATGCTGAAGAGCTGAAACGCCTGGGTGCCGAGCTGGTCGATCTGGGTAAAAACTCTCTGGATAAAATTCCGCTGGACGAGCGTTTACGTAACGAGATTGAACTGGCACAGCGCATCAAGAAAGAAGGTCGCCGCCGTCAGTTACAGCTTATCGGTAAACTGTTGCGCAGTATGGATGTTGAGCCGATCCGCATCGCACTCGACAAACTCAAGAACCGTCATAACCAGCAGGTCGCCCTGTTCCACAAACTGGAAATGCTGCGCGATCGTCTGATTGATGAGGGTGATGAGGCGATGGCGGACGTGATCGCCCTTTATCCGCAGGCCGATCGCCAGCAGCTGCGTAGCATGATCCGTAATGCGCAGAAGGAAAAAGCCGGTAACAAACCGCCAAAATCTGCCCGTCAGATTTTTCAGTATCTGCGTGAGTTAGCCGAAACCGTCTGACCTTTCCGCTGATTTGCGGCTGAGCAGCGCCCAGCCGCAGGGTTTTCTTCTCCCGTCTGAGGGATAGGAACGGGTCCGCTAGTGATCAGCGCGCCAGACGATCCAGCAGCTTCTGATGAATCCCACCAAAGCCCCCGTTACTCATGACCAGGATGGAATCGCCCGGCTGGGCCGTTTTCGCGATCGTCTCTACCAGCGTATCGATATCCGCGCTGCAGTGAGCGGGCTGCATGCAGGCTTCTGCGACGTCCGCGACCTGCCACGGAATATGGCTCGGCTGGAACAGGAACACTTCGTCTGCGCGCGCCAGCGACGGCGCCAGCTCATTTTTATTCACGCCCATTTTCATGGTGTTTGAACGCGGCTCCAGCACCGCCAGAATGCGCGCGGTGCCGCCCACTTTACTGCGCAGTGCGCTCAGCGTGGCCAGAATCGCCGTCGGATGGTGGGCAAAATCATCATAGATCTTGATGCCGTTGACCTCACCGCGCAGCTCAAGACGGCGACGGGCATTAATAAAGCTGTCCAGCGCCTGGCTTGCGTCCTCAGGTTTTACGCCGACATGGCGCGCTGCCGCAATCGCCATCAGGCCATTGTGCATGTTGTGCTCGCCGACCAGTCCCCAGTTCACCTCGCCCACTTTTTCACCCGCCAGCAGCACTTCCCAGCGGGAGGCATCCGGCGTCAGCTTCTTCGCCTGCCAGTGACCGCCATCGCCCACATGCTCCTGTTCGCTCCAGCAGCCCATTGCCATCACCTGCTTCAGGTTATGATCGTGCTCTGGCAGCAGGATCTTGCCCTGACCCGGCACAATGCGTACCAGATGATGGAACTGTTTCTGGATGGCCCGCAGATCGTCAAAAATATCGGCATGATCGAATTCAAGATTATTCAGAATCAGCGTACGTGGGCAGTAATGGACGAATTTCGAGCGCTTGTCGAAAAACGCGCAGTCGTATTCATCAGCCTCAATGACAAAGAATGGGCTTTTTCCTAATTTTGCAGAAACATCGAAGTTACCGGGTACGCCACCAATAATAAAGCCAGGTTCCAGGCCGCAGGCTTCCAGAATCCACGCTGCCATGCCTGCTGTGGTGGTTTTACCGTGCGTGCCCGCCACGGCCAGCACCCAGCGATCGCGCAGCACAAAATCGTGCAGCCATTGGGGGCCAGAGAGGTAAGGAATGTTGCGTTCCAGTACCGCTTCCACGCAGGGGTTACCGCGCGTCATGGCGTTGGCAATAATGACCAGGTCCGGTACGGGCTCAAGCTGGCTCGCATCGTAACCCTCTGTTAATTCAATGCCTTGCTGCTCAAGCAACGTGCTCATCGGTGGATAGACATTGGCGTCAGAGCCTGTCACCTGATGACCAAGGGAGCGGGCCAGCATAGCCAGTCCGCCCATAAAAGTGCCACATATCCCGAGGATGTGAATGCGCATAACGAGGTCCATAACTCAAAAGTTCGGCGCACAGTGTAACCTCGCTTGCACACGGAAGAAACGGATTAGGACTATGGTTTTTAAAGTTCAATCGGCTAAACTGCGTACGCATCCACGGGCAGTTAAGTATGCCGCTGCCACTCCATCGATGATTCAGGGAATGTGTTATGAAAACGTTGGGCGAATTTATCGTCGAGAAGCAACACGACTTTCCGCACGCCACAGGTGAACTGACGGCACTTATCTCAGCCATTAAGCTGGGTGCTAAAATTATTCACCGTGATATCAACAAAGCCGGCTTAGTCGATATTCTTGGTGCCAGCGGCGTTGAGAATGTTCAGGGTGAACAGCAGATGAAACTGGATCTGTTCGCCAACGAAAAACTCAAAGCCGCACTGAAAGCACGCGGCATTGTTGCCGGTATCGCTTCTGAAGAAGAAGATGAGTTTGTTATCTTTGAAGGCGAGGAAAACGGAAAATACGTCGTATTGATGGACCCGCTCGACGGTTCGTCGAACATCGATGTTAACGTCTCCGTCGGCACCATTTTCTCCATCTATCGCCGCGTCAGCGAGCCAGGTACGCCAGTTGTCGAAGCCGACTTCATGCAGCCAGGCAACAAACAGGTTGCCGCCGGTTACGTCGTTTATGGCTCATCCACCATGATGGTGTACACCACCGGCTGTGGCGTCCATGCGTTTACCTATGATCCCTCTCTGGGCGTGTTCTGCCTCAGCCATGAACGCATGACCTATCCGGAAGTGGGTTACACCTATTCCATTAACGAAGGTAACTACATTCGTTTCCCACAGGGCGTGAAAAAGTACCTGAAATTCTGTCAGGAAGAGGATGTGGCGACTCACCGTCCTTACACATCACGCTATATCGGCTCTCTGGTCGCGGATTTTCACCGTAACCTGCTGAAGGGCGGTATTTATCTTTATCCCAGCACCGCCAGCCATCCAAAAGGCAAGCTGCGCCTGCTGTATGAGTGCAACCCAATGGCTTTCCTGGCGGAGCAGGCCGGCGGTAAAGCCAGCGACGGTCAGAACCGTATCCTGGATATTCCCCCGGTCACGCTGCACCAACGCTGTCCGTTCTACTGCGGTAACACCGCCATGGTTGACGATGTAGAGCGTTTCCTGGCTGAATTCCCCGAGTGCCGTCAGGGCTAAACATCAAGGGCGCGCGTGACGCGCCCTTTTTGCGTTACGACTGCTGCAGCCTGAACTGCGCCATCGCCGCCTGGAGCTGCTCGGATTGCGACTCCAGTGAATGGGTCGCCGCCGTTGCCTGTTCTACCAGCGCCGCGTTCTGCTGCGCCGCTTCATCCATCTGCGTGACCGCGTGATTCACCTGATCGATTCCCCGGCTCTGCTCTTCTGACGCCATGGAAATCTCTTTCATCAGGGCCGTAACCCGCATAACTTCAGCGGCAATCTCATCCATTGTTTCACCCGCACGCGTCGCCATTTCACTGCCCTCTTTGACGCGCGTTTGTGAATCACCGATCAGCGTACGGATCTCTTTCGCCGCACTGGCACTGCGCTGTGCCAGCGTACGAACCTCGTTGGCGACCACGGCAAATCCGCGCCCCTGCTCTCCGGCACGTGCCGCTTCCACCGCCGCGTTCAGTGCCAGGATATTGGTCTGGAAAGCAATGCCGTCAATGACGCTCAGGATATCGCCGATACGGTTAGCGCTGTCGGTGATTTCATGCATTTTTTCCATAACATAATTCACCACCTCTGCGCCGCGATCGGCACTGTCAGACACGGCGTTAGCCAGTTGATGGGCCTGCTGGGCATTGCTGGCGTTAAGACGGACCGTTGCAGTTAGCTGCTCCATGCTGGCCGCCGTTTGCTCCAGCGATGCCGCTGACTCTTCGGTACGTTGGGAAAGATGGACATTGCCGGCGGCCAGTTCACGGCTACCGATATCAATTTTCAGGCCGGCTTCGCGCACCTGATTAACCGATTCGCGCAACGCATGCTGCATGCCCGCCAGCGCATTGTTCAGGCGCCCCAACTCATTATTGCCCGCCAGCGGCAACGTCTGGGACAAATCGCCCGCCGCAATCTGCTCAAGATGGATGATCGCGTTGTTTAGCGGAATCAGCAGCATGCGGCGCAACAGCACCCAGGCCAGCACCAGCAGCAACAACGAGAGTCCGACGGCCACGGCTATCAGCACTTTCATCATGATTTCATTGCGCTGGGCTTCAACTAATTGCGCCTGGGTAATCTCATCGGCTTTTTTACCGAAGGTTTCTACCGCTTTGCTGTATTTCGCCGAAAGCGGCTCCAGCTTGCCTTCCAGCAGCTGGTAGTATTCATCGTTGTACTGTTTATCCAGCGCCTTCATCATTGGCAGGATGCCCTGATCGAGGTAGTCCTTATAGCTGGATGCGATGGCATCGGCCATAATTTTCCCTTCAGCGGTCACGGTACCGGCATCGACAAATCGCTTAAGATTCTGCTGCGATGCCGCGACATCAGCCTGCGCCGTTTTGGTGACCTGCGCGCCCTCATCCAGTAAACCAATCTCAATTTTACGCACCGCCAGCGCAGCACTGGCCCGTGCGCGCATTAAATCGGCATTACTTTGATACAAGCTGTTTAACTCGATTCCCTGAATGCGGTTGATCACATCCAAAGAACGGTTACCTTTATTAATGGCCACAATGCCCATCACACTCACCGCCAACAGCAGCAGTGTCATGAATGCCAGCAACGCCAGCAACCCCGTGCGTAGTGATAACTGTTTCATCTTGATCGTTTCCGTATGAGTAGTAAAAGGCGAAAAAAATTTCGACAACCCTTAAACGGAGAAAGTATCGGCACTGCGATTCGTAAACTTTAGCGCCAGTGAATGATTAACCCATCCATTACCGCTAATCTGTTAATGAATCTGAAGGTATTGTGTTAAAAAAACAAAAGGTGAAATCCATGAAAAGAAGATGGGTGTTGCTGTTACTCTTCAGCTGCAACGCGGCAGTTGCGGAGCAGTCCACTATTGATGTCACATTAAATCAATGCCTTAATCAAGCTGATACCACGTTGGCCTTGATGCAATGCCAGGATGCGGCGACCCAGGAATGGGATAAGGAAATGAACACGCAGTACAGTGCATTGATGAAAAAATTAAGCGGACAGCCCAGAGAAAAACTGCGTGCCGCACAGCGCGCATGGATGAAATACCGTGAGGCATGGTTAGCGGCGAGCCGCAGCCAACTGAATACGCAGGGCACCCTTGGTCCCGTTGCGCTGGCGGCGCAGAGTACAGCCCTGGTACGCAATCAAACGTTACAACTGCAATCTTTGGCCAATGGCAGTTGCGCTAACCCCGACGATTGTTGATTAATGTCAGTCCGTTGTTGGCTTTTTGCCAATGTTGTCTTTTACCTGCAGGGAAAAATCATGGCTGCTTATGCCTCTACGCTGATATTAATCGGCCTTGCCATACTGAGCTATTTTGTCCACAACACCGCCGTCACCCTTTCTATATTGATTCTGCTGGCCATCAAACTGACCCCGTTGGCGCAGTTCTTCCCTTACGTGGAAAAACAGGGCATTACGATAGGCATTATCATCCTTACGGTGGCGGTCATGGCCCCGCTCGCCAGCGGTTCGTTGCCCGCCTCCTCCCTGATCAAGTCCTTTGCCAGTTGGCAATCCATTGTGGCGGTGCTGGTGGGTATTTTTGTCGCCTGGCTGGGCGGCCGTGGCGTCAGCTATATGAGCGTGCAACCTTCGGTCATTGGCGGGTTGTTGATGGGCACGGTGATTGGTGTGGCGTTTTTCCGCGGCGTCCCGGTAGGGCCATTGATTGCTGCGGGCATTGTTTCCCTGTTCATCACGGCCAAATAGCGTCGAGGAGCATTCCGAAACGCCAAAAAGGGGGCGTACTTTCACAGTCAGTTGGCTATAATAGCCAACACTCAACACACGACGACTGAAGGAATTCCCGATGAGTTTGAACCAGGTGCCAGCAGGTAAAGACCTGCCAGAAGATATCTACGTAATTATTGAGATCCCGGCCAATGCCGATCCGATCAAATATGAAGTTGATAAAGATTCTGGAGCCCTGTTTGTAGATCGCTTCATGTCCACTGCGATGTTCTATCCGTGCAACTATGGTTACATCAACCATACCCTGTCACTGGATGGCGATCCGGTAGACGTGCTGGTCCCTACCCAGTACCCACTGGAGCCAGGCTCAGTGATCCGTTGCCGCCCGGTTGGCGTATTAAAAATGACCGACGAGTCAGGTGAAGATGCCAAGCTGGTTGCCGTTCCGCATACCAAGCTCACCAAAGAATACGATCACATTAAAGATGTGAACGACCTGCCAGAGCTGCTGCGTGCGCAGATCACCCATTTCTTTGAGCACTACAAAGATCTGGAAAAAGGCAAATGGGTTAAGGTTGACGGCTGGGATAACGCTGAAGCAGCGAAAGCTGAGATCATCTCTTCTTTCGAGCGTGCGGCGAAGAAATAAATCCCCTTGCGCTGAAACGCCCTACCGTTTTCAGCACAGGACAAAAGGCAAACGACGTTTTCCTTTGTCATACATACAGGCCCTGCTACGGGCCTGTATTTTTTTGTCGTTATTATGTTGCTTCGTTGCGGGCTGGCCGCCTGTTAGTGCTGGCATCCCTTTAATGTGAAATCGACGGTTAAACGATCGCGATACTTATACAGGTCATAGTCCTGATTATGAGCAATGCGTTCTCCATGGCACATCTACATGACCACATCCTCATGGCTTACCGTAATATCGTCCTGTATGGGAACCCTGAGAAGACACGATAATGAGGCAGGCTGGAGAGTCGCCTGAAAACAGGAATAAAAGGGTTCATCAAGATCATGAACCCTTTTATCTGAATGGCATTCAGCTTAACTGGCTGGTGAGTCCAACGAATTAATCGCTTTCCTGCTCCTCTTCACGTTTCAGCCAGTCGCCGCTCATAATGCGCTGACGTCCTGAAACTGAACGTTGATAAACATAAAGCCACGCGCTCCCAAACGGCGTCTGAATCAGAAAACGTTTGTATTCTCCGCCTTTGGTGCGAAGCGCATCTAACTCGGCGAGGATGGAGGCATCAATTCGGTATACTTCGCAATATACCGTTCCTTCGCCAGTAATCACGCCGGGATAGTGACCCAGACTGTAAAGCTCATAGCCCTCAATCTGATGGTCACCCAACCATTGCGCGTGTGTCATCCAGTGACTGTTTCCCTGTTTGCGCCGTAAACTGCCATAGACAATTATTCGCATTGCTAAAACTCAAACTGATAAAGCAAATCAAGAGCCTGATCCACACCGGACACGGCTTCCAAATAGAGTTTGGGCATCAGGCGGTAACGCAAGGTTAACGTTGCCAGTGAATCAAAAATGCCCACTCCGTATTTTACTTGTAGACCCGGCAGTACATAGCCGCTGACCTGCACCTGTTGACTGTCGCCAACGCCGGTGGTGTCGAGAGCAAGGTTACTTACACCGAACGTCTCGCCGATTTTACCCACAACCTGCCCACTTTGTGCAACCCCTAAGCCGACTAACGCCGAAGTTAGTGCGTTACCGTCACCGTCGCTTTTCAGTCCCTGACCCCGTAACAGGTATGAAAGGGCTTCCTGCTGTGACATCGCCGGATCGGAGAACACTTCTACTTTTGGCTCGTCTGCCAGCCCCGTGACGCGCAACCCTGCGGTGACGCCATCCTCTGTTGCATCCGGATTACGAATCGCCTCCAGGTTGAGATAAGGCTGGTCTGGCGGGCCTGCAAACTGCAGTTCACCTTTGCGTACGATCAAGTCCTGACCATAGGCATGGAAACGGCCGGATGGAATGTTGATCTGTCCATTAAGCCCCAGTCCGGATTTATCCTGCACCATTTTCAGATCGCCATTGAGCCGGGCTTTTAGTCCAAAGGCCGACAGACGTACGTCGTTTCCGACGTGAATGGTCAGGTTACTGTTAATCGGTATTGAGGCGGTTTTAGGCTCAATCGGTTTGAGGTTCTTATCCAGCATCACCTCGTCAGAGGAGACGCCCACGGCGCTCTCTGGCACCTCTTGTACCGTGATGCGCGCCCATGGAATATCAACCCGGCCGTCAAGGTTAAAGGCGGCTGGCGTAGCCTCAAAGACCACATCCGGGGAAACGTCCATGCGCACCATGGGCGGCACGGTGACGCGAACCCGACTGCCTTTAGCGGCAACGCGCGCACGCCAGTTATCCAACTGACTCCAGTCCGCATCACCACTCAGGTTAATGTTGCCCTGTGCGGTCTGGAGCAGGCCATTCAGCGTCGAACTCATGCCGTTAAACACCATGTTCAGGCTGGCACTGGTCAGATCCACCGGCATGAAGTTGCCTTTTACATTCACATCTTTGAGGCCGAGTTGACCAAAAATCTGCGGCTGCTGTGCCGTTCCTCCCAGACGCAGATTACTGTTCAGATTGCCTTTGATGCTTTCGCCCTGCATCAACGCCGGGTTGATCATTGCCAGCGAGATGTTGCGGATATTCACGTTGCCGCCCAGCGTACGGCGCTGCTGCGGATCGGTAATCTGCACATTGCCGTCCAGCTGACCGTTATTCACGATGCGAATCAGCCAGTCGAGCTGAGCCCGTCCGTCCCGCAGTGCCGCATTAACGTTAATCGTGTTAAAGGCGATGGGCAGCGTATTGCCCTGCACATCCTGCGCGACTTTCACGTTGTTACTCTTCAGTGCCAGCGTGCCGATGGGCAGTTTACCCTCCGCCGTCCAGTTGACGCGGGCATCGCCGCTGAACACGCCGCTCAGCTGCGTTTGATCGGTCAGGAAGGGTTTCAACATTGCCAGATCGAAGCGGTTTAACACCACGTGAGCATGACCACTGGGGCCGGCTTCAATGGGCTCTGGCACACAAAGCTGTGCATTGGGGTTTTGCCAGCAGTGGGGGCCGATCGTCGCGCTCTGTTTCTGATTAAAATAGTCAATGGTCATCGCACGCGTCAGGCGCCATTCACCCACCGGCGTGTCAAAACGCGTGTTATTAAGGCTGCCTTTCCACGTCTCTGTCTGACGGTCAAAGCTGCCGTTGAGCGCAAGCTGTCCTGATACCGGCTCACCCTGTACGTTGAGTTTGAGCTGGTGCTGCTTTTCATCACCCTCGGCATTGAGCGTCAGCAGGCTGATGTTGAGTGCATCCTGTTTTAGCTGTTCAACCCGCAATTGAAGTTTACCGGCGATCTGATCGCTGGAGCGCACGTCGCTTTTCAGGGTGATGCGGCGGACAAGCAGTTGCTGCCAGCGTAAACCCGTGGCGGTAAGATCGGCCAGCAACTGTGGCGCTTTCAGCGTACCGCGTGCTTTGATATCCCCTTTCACCACGCCGCCCAGGCCCGGCAGTGCATTATCAAGACGGGGCGCATCAACGTTGGCATCCAGGTTCAGGCTATCTGCCAGACTGCCTTTTATCTCCAGGTGATTGCGTCCCAGCGCTATTTTGATGCCGGGGATATCCCATTGGTTGTAGCTGTTGCCCCTTAAGGTCCCCTCTGCGCTGACCGCATTCTGCTTAACGTTACCTTTTAGCATCAGTTGCGGTACGCTGACCTGCCAGCTGCCGCCATACAGGCTGCCGCGCGTGGTAATGTTGCCGTTCAGCTTTGCCGGCCAGTCAGGATACTGGCGTGCGGTATTGATGCCGTCCAGCGTCAACTCACTGCGCCAGCTGATCGCTTTGCTCCAGTCCACCAGCGCTGTCAGATCAACGTTGCCCTGTAACACCGCCACACGCAGCTTATCCAGACTGAACTGCTGAACGTTGCCTTTCCCCTCCAGGGCGACCGTCGCAGGCGGCACCGACTCCCCTTTGACCGACGTACGGAGCGACATGACATAGTCAGTCGCCTTGCCGTTGAACTGGTAGTGAAGATCGTCGGCCTGATACTGAACCGGCCCGGTCAGGGGCCAGCGTAACTGCGGACTGGTCAGGTTGAGCGCCAGCGGAAGCCCAATAACGGCGGGCTGGGCGCTGGCATCGAGCTGCGCGCGCACCGGGCCTGAAAGCGTTAGCGCCAGTTTCAACTCGTCGCGCATCGCGCCTTTTACTGTCAGATTTAGCTTTTCGCCTTTCACCGGATCAACGTTCACGTCACCGTTTAGCGCCAAATCAACGGGCCAGTTGTCGGCCAGCGTCGCCTGACCGCTGCCGTTCAGCTTGCCCAGGTTTGAATCCACCGCCAGCGTTTGCAACTGCATATGCCGGTCGAGGGTTTTTGCCTTCACCTGCAATCGGCTCACCGTAATATCGGTATCCCCAGTAATCCGCAACTGCTCGCCCACAATGTCCTGTACATCAATGTCCAGCGGAAGCTGAAAGTCGGGCAGTTCAGGCAACAGCGGTTTGGCAAACATCGCCTGTAAGGTTTCGCCCAGCGGCTTCTCGTCGGGCTTCGGCTGCTGTATTTTGGGCTGCACCACCTGCTCTTTTGCCACCTGCGCCGCTTTCGGCAGCGCAATCAGCAGGCTTTGAATATGGGTGGGATTGAGCGTCAGCGCACGATCCTGCCACTGCAGGCCGGTGGTAAAATCCACCAGCGAAATAGCGGTATCATCCACTTTCACGTTTATATTGTGCAGGCCCACGTGGCGCAGGGCGATCGGATAGGGCGTGCTGAGGTTTGTCTTGCCGCTTTCTTCTTCCGGCGGCGCGGTGGAGGGCGTCATCTTTTTGCTGTCGACCACCACGCTGATATCCTTCAGCGTAAGATCGTTCACACAAACAGACGAGTGCAGCAGGCAGTTAAGATCCACGGCCAGATGGATATTGCCCGCGTTCACGCTGACGCCAGGCATCTCATAGCGCAATCCACTGAGGGTAAGATTACGCCAGCCACCGTCCACTTTGTTGATGGATAGCCCCGGCACCCAGCGCGTAGCGCCCTTCAGCACCAGATGTAATCCCGGCGTTGTACCAATCAAAAATGCCAGGCCGGCAAACAGCAGCACTAAAAAAATCAAAAAGCCAATCAGGACCTTTTTCCAGCGCGTCATAATTCAGGCCCCAATCCTACGTAAAATTGCACACCATGCTCCTCGCTGTCCCCAATAGGGCGGGCAATATCAAACTTAATGGGCCCCACGGGTGATGCCCAGCGTACGCCGATACCGGCACCGGTTTTGATATTGCTTTGACTGATGTCATTAACGGCCTCACCGGAGTCAATAAACACCGCACCCCACCATTTGCCGCTGACGTTGTATTGATATTCCAGCGAACCGGTGGCCATTTTTGAGGCCCCGGTCAGTTTGCCGTCACTGTCACGGGGCGAAACGTTTTTGTATTTATAACCGCGTATGCTGCGATCCCCGCCGGCGAAGAAACGCAGGTCCGGCGGCACCCTGTCGAAGTCGTTGGTTTCAATCCATCCCACTGTGCCGCGCGCGATAAAGCGGTTCTTTTCGCCCAGTGTGCGGATCCAGACGTTTTGCGCCTGCAGGATCAAGAAATCGACATCCGATCCCCAGGTGGTATCGGACACATCGGCGGAATAACGCTGCGAGTCGCCCCAAGTGGGCATTAAGCCCCCGCGCGAACGGGTGCGGTTGAGACTGACGCCGGGATAGAGCAGCATCGTGGTGTTAGTGACGTTACCCTGTGTAAAGTGGTCCAGGCTCCAGCGCAGATTAAGGGCTCTTTGCCAGCCGCTGCTGCTGTCCCAGTTACGTGATACCGCCAGCGTACTGGTGTCCGCCTTGGTATCGTTGAGGTCGGTGCGCTTCAGGCCGCCCGAGAACGTGTAGTACTGCTCCAGGGGGCTTTTCAGCAAGGGGACTTTATAACTGAGATCGACCTGCTGCTCGGGGGCAGAAACATAGGCACTGGCGACCATGCTGTGACCGCGATCGTTAACCCAGGGCTTTCTCCACGTTCCTTTCAGGCGCGGTCCGACATCGGTTGAATAACCGACACCGGCTTCGATGGTGTTTTTAGCGCGGGGCGATACCACCGCATTCAAGGGCAGGACTTTGGTTTTACGTCCCTGCTTAAACTCAGGCGCAACCACAACTGACTGGAACCAGCCGGTCGCAGAAAGACGGCGGTTAAGCTCCGCCAGATCGCGCGAGCTGTAGTAATCGCCCTCTTTAAAAGGGACTAAATTTTGCAAATAGGCTTCGCGAATCTGCGAACCTTCAAAGCTGACATTGCCAAAACGATAGCGCGGGCCGCTGTTGTAATCGAGATCCCAAAAGGCTTCGTGGCGCGCAACGGAAACGCCCAGCTCGCTTTTCTCAAACTCACCGTCGAAATAGCCGTTACGGAGGGCAAGGTTAGTGAAGCCGCTTTTGAATTTGTCGTACTGCCCGTGATTCAGCACCGTTCCGACTTTGGGGCGCCCCTGCGCGATCCAGTTTTTATAGTCCGCATCGTTTTTAGCCTGGCCGGTGACGATAATCGTACTGCCCGCAATTTTTACCGGCTGACCGGGCGTGACGCGGGCGATTAACACCGGACGGCCGCCCTGAGGTGGCGCGGGCCGGGATACGAAGTCGATATCCGGCTCATAATAGCCAAGCGCACGCAGCCCCTCTTTTATTGCCGCGGATACGCGGGAGCGAAAGCGGCCATCGTTGGTGACTTCATCGCTGCCAATAGTCGACAGGCGTGCCCTGACGTTTTTTTGCAGTTCTCCGGTTAGCCCTTCCAGCTGTAGTCGAACCGGCGCTGCCCCGAAGGCGGGCGCGACGAGTAGTAAACCCGCCATGCAATAAACATAAAATCGTGGCACCTGTACTCCTGTCTGTCATGCCTGCCCCATTCCACAGGGCGCGTGTTAATCCTCGTTACCGATACGATCGCGACGGCAACTCACTCATCATAGCCGCACTTTTTGCTAACTGGCAGTGTACAACGAGTTATAAGTCAAATTGAGCATTATTGTCGGCAAAACCCACTTACGTTACAACGATGTTGTTACGTCGCAGGCGCGATTGCCGTTTGTCCGCCTGACCGGGCGGTTGATGACAGACTGCCCGATGGCCTCACAGGACGCCACCGATTGCCCTCTGGCGGCGGCATCGTCGCTGCTGCTATAATCACCCACCACAGGCATCCCGCCTGTCTTCATTTCTGCCCCGACGCTCACGCATTGTGTTAAATGGGCGCAGACATTTTTGGCACGGATAGCTCCCCTTGCGTCACCAGCACAGGGAATGACCGCCTAAACCGCACGCTGCCCAGGCCAAAAATGACAAGTGAATAACTCTTTGGATCTCATATGCTTGATAGCTTACTTGTCATTCTGCTACTGATCGTAATCAGTGCTTTTTTCTCTCTTTCGGAAATCTCGCTGGCCGCCGCCCGCAAGATTAAGCTGAAACTTCTGGCCGACGAAGGCAACATCAACGCTCAGCGCGTTTTGAAAATGCAGGAAACCCCCGGCATGTTCTTTACCGTGGTGCAAATCGGCCTGAATGCCGTGGCGATCCTCGGTGGTATCGTCGGTGATGCGGCGTTTTCGCCCGCGTTTTCCAGCCTGTTTAACCGCTTTATGTCGCATGAACTTGCCGAACAGCTTAGCTTTATCTGCTCGTTTACCATCGTGACCAGCCTGTTTATTCTGTTTGCCGACCTGACCCCGAAACGCGTCGGTATGATCGCGCCCGAAACCATCGCCCTGCGCATTATCAATCCCATGCGCTTCTGCTTGCTGGTGATGCGCCCGCTGGTGTGGCTGTTCAACGGTCTGGCCAACGTCTTCTTTCGCATTTTTAAACTGCCGATGGTGCGTAAAGACGATATTACCTCTGACGATATTTATGCGGTTGTCGAAGCCGGTGCGCTGGCCGGTGTGCTGCGTAAGCAGGAGCACGAACTCATTGAGAACGTGTTTGAACTGGAGTCGCGTACCGTCCCTTCCTCCATGACCTCACGCGAAAACATTGTCTGGTTCGATCTGCACGAAGATGAAGTCAGCCTGAAAACCAAAATCGCTCAACATCCTCACTCTAAATTCCTGGTCTGTAATGGCGATATTGACCATATTGTGGGCTATGTCGACTCTAAAGAGCTCCTGCTGCGCGTGCTGGGAAATCAGAGCATGGCGCTGAACAGCGGGGTTCAGATCCGATCGGCGCTTATTGTGCCCGATACGCTGACGTTATCTGAGGCGCTGGAAAGCTTTAAGACGGCGGGTGACGATTTTGCGGTCATCATGAACGAGTACGCGCTGGTGGTGGGCATCATTACGCTTAACGACGTCATGACCACGCTGATGGGCGACCTGGTGGGCCAGGGCATGGAAGAACAAATCGTCGCACGTGACGAAAACTCCTGGCTGGTGGAAGGCGGTACGCCGATAGATGATGTCATGCGTGTGCTGGATATCGATGATTTTCCGCAGTCAGGTAACTACGAAACCATTGGCGGCTTTATGATGTATATGCTGCGCAAAATCCCGAAGCGCACAGACTTTGTGAAGTTTGCCGGTTACAAGTTCGAAGTGGTGGATATCGACAGCTACCGAATTGACCAGCTACTGGTGACGCGGATTGATGAACGCCCGCCGATACTGAATGTGGCAAAAACCGAAGAGTAGAAACACTAAGGGCGCCAACGGCGCCCTGTTATTTAGTTGAACTCTAGCTTGAGACGAACGACCTGGCGGTTAATTTCTGACATCACGCTCAGGTGCTGTTTGTCTTTGACCCGTGGGATCAGGACTTTACCTTTATCAAACTCGAATGCGCCAACATCCTTGATGTACAACCTTCCTTTAAACAGCGTCTTAACATATTTTGCTATCTGTAGTGGATTATAGCGCTGGAAGATTTTCATAGTGATTAACTCCTTAATTTTTAAGCACGCTTCACCGTTGCCAAATTCGGTACGGATCCATGAAGCGCGAATTCGAGATAAACTATAGAACACTCTGTTTGCTTCGCACGATAAGAAATAAATTTTTTTACCGTTCTGACACAACATTACAGAATACTCTGTTATTTACTTTTCACTATTCAGTATAAACCTTCATTGGTTAAAGAATTGTGTTGTCGATAGCAAAGCTGACAGCTTTTTGAGACAGCCGCATCATCCCTACTTAATATGACAGTGGAATGACTAACTGGTCTGATCACTGGAGAGAATGATGATGCGTGCAACACTGGCAGCACTGGCTTTATCGTTGTTGATTCCCGTTAGCGCGCTGGCGCATAACATTGAGCTGGGCAAACGTGTGCCAGCAGTGGGCGTCAACGACAAAGGCGAGCTGATTTTACAGCAGGAGAAATTCAGTTATAAAAACTGGAACAGCGCTCAGCTGAGCGGAAAAGTCCGCGTAGTACAGCATATTGCCGGGCGCTCATCCGCGAAAGAGATGAACGCGGCGCTGGTTGAAGCTATCAAGGCAGCGAAATTGCCTCACGACCGCTATCAGACCACCACCATTGTTAATACCGATGATGCCATACCTGGCACCAGCATGTTCGTGCGCAGCAGTATTCACAGTAATAAGCAGCAGTATCCCTGGTCGCAGTTTATCGTCGACAGCAATGGCAATGTGCAGCACGCCTGGCAATTACAGCAGGGCGGCTCGGCTATTGTGGTACTGGATAAAACGGGTCAGGTTAAATACGTTAAAGACGGGGCGCTCTCTCAGCAGGAGGTGCAGCAGGTGATGAGCTTATTAAAATCGCTGTTGCAGGACTGAAGGCGGAAAGCGGGAGGGCTGCGCCTCCCGCACTGGGTTAAAACAGCGAGACGCGAAAGCCGGGATTAAGAAAAGATTCACGCGGTGCATAGTCCAGTGTTCTTCCCTGCCAGTCGTGAACGTGAGCACCCGCGGCCGCGGCAACGGCATGACCCGCTCCGGTATCCCAAATATTGGTTGGCCCAAAGCGCGGATAGAGCTGTGCTTTCCCTTCTGCCACCAGGCAAAACTTCAGTGATGACCCGGTTGCCACCGTCTGATGTTCCCCCAGTTGCTTGAGGTACTCTTTCATCTCGTCGTCGTCGTTGTGCGAACGGCTCACCACCACTAACGGTGGACGCGCATCAAGCACATGAATCTGTTGTCGCTCGCCGTTCTCTTCTTTCCAGGCCTTGCCCTCTGCGGCGGAATACATCACGCCCAGCGCGGGGGCATAAACCACGCCCATTACCGGTTTGCCCTGCTCAATCAGCGCAATATTCACGGTAAATTCGCCGTTACGTTTGATAAATTCTTTGGTGCCATCCAGCGGGTCAACCAGCCAGTAACGTTGCCAGTGCTGGCGAACCTCCCAGCCGGGCGGATCTTCCTCTGACAGCACCGGAATATCCGGTGTCAGCTGTTTTAAGCCCGACACAATCACATCATGAGCGGCCAGGTCTGCCGCCGTGACAGGAGAATCATCCGCTTTGTGAGAAACGTCTGTCGGAACGGAACCGTTGTAGACCTGCATAATCGCGTCGCCTGCTTCACGCGCCAGTTGGCTTATTTGCTCTAACATTTTCCACCTCATGTATGAGAATGCTACGCGTTAACTGTCATACCCGTTGGAATACAGTCTAGCAGCTTCACGTTCATCTCTGATTTCAGGCAAACATTCTGAATCATTTTTCAGGTATATCAACATAATAGAAAAAAATGGCAACGATATCCTTTTACAAATCCTGCAACGCGTTTCGCCCGACCCCAGCGTGCGGCTGGCTCAAAACGTTATCTTCATCACGATTTAATCTGCCCTTTCATCAGAGTTTTACATTATTTTTGTAGCCTTGATCTATTAGCTTTGGGAGCGAGCATGTTTAAGGCGGGAATGATGTTACTGGCGTTGAGCGTTTCAGTTGCAGCACAGGGAGCCACCGTGGATTTACGCGTGCTGGAAACGACCGATCTGCACAGCAATATAATGGACTTCGACTACTACAAAGATACGCCCACGGAAAAATATGGTCTGGTGCGCACCGCCTCGTTAATCCATGCGGCGCGTCAGGAAGCCACCAACAGCGTTTTGGTAGACAATGGCGATCTTATTCAGGGCAGCCCGCTGGGCGACTATATGGCCGCAAAAGGGCTCAAACAGGGCGATATCCATCCTGTCTATAAAGCCATGAATACGCTTGATTACAGCGTCGGTACGTTGGGCAACCATGAGTTTAACTACGGCCTGCCGTACCTGCAAAAAGCGCTGGCTGGCGCGCGCTTCCCCTATGTGAATGCGAACGTTATCGATCTGAAAAGCGGTAAGCCTCTGTTTACGCCCTACCTGATTAAACCGACCCGCGTGACCGATCGTGAGGGTAAAACACATACCCTGCAGGTGGGCTATATCGGCTTTGTCCCGCCGCAAATTATGGTGTGGGATAAAGCCAACCTGCACGACAAGGTGCGGGTGGATGACATCACAGAAACCGCACGTCGCTATGTCCCAGAGATGCGCGCTAAAGGCGCGGATGT
>Ga0256409_1000535_pt1 | contig 21754 bp, 24 predicted proteins | sample PhySR1_FD_185981 | JGI IMG/M metagenome (GOLD analysis project Ga0256409, IMG submission 185981) | Leaf surface microbial communities from sunflower plants in UC Gill Tract Community Farm, Albany, California, United States - DLSL S.R1 | ecosystem: Host-associated > Plants > Phyllosphere >...
TAGTCTGTTAGTGGCGTGTCTGTTCGCAGCTAACCGGCGAATGTAAAAACTGACTAAGCATGTAGTGCCGACGGTGTAGTAATTTCGGACGCGGGTTCAACTCCCGCCAGCTCCACCAAAATTCTTTCGCGGCGATACCAGAATTGTCCGCTGAAGTCCTGAAAGCCCGCACGGCACAAGCCCTGCGGGCTTTTTTGTGTCCATAGCAGTCCACTGAGAGTTGCTAGAATCCACGCCATGTGACACCCTGTTTTGGACCCAACGCCCAAGGGTCCAAAATCTGAGGGTCCAACCATGCCGAAAGTCGTCACTAAACTCAATGATACTCAAATAAAAAACACTAAGCCTGGCGAGAAGGAAGTGAACCTCTTCGATGGTGACGGCTTATTTTTGCGCATATCGCCAACCGTGAAAGGCGGCAAAAAAAACTGGTACTTCAGGTATGCTGTTCCCGTGACTAAGAAACGAACGAAAATGAGTTTGGGAACTTACCCTCACCTTACCCTCGCGCAAGCTCGTTCTCTCAGAGATCAGTACCTCGCCCTACTCGCCCAGCAGATTGATCCTCAAACCCATAAGGCCGATAAAGCGAATGCACTAAAAGCGGCCACTGAACACACATTGCAGGTAGTTGCAAAAAAGTGGCTGGAAGAGAAGAAAAGAACGTCAGGGATTTCAGAAGATCATGCAGCAGATATCTGGCGTAGTCTTGAGCGCAACGTCTTCCCTAGATTGGGTAATGTTCCGATAAAACAGATTCGCCCCAAACTCCTGAAGCAACAGCTAGACCCAATTGAACAGCGTGGGGTTCTTGAAACCTTAAGACGCATTATTTCGCGACTAAATGAAATTTTTCGTTGGGCAGCTACTGAGGAACTGATTGAGTTCAATCCCGCTGATAACCTTGCACAGCGTTTTAGAAAGCCCAAAAAACAAAATATGCCAGCACTACCTCCTTCTGAATTACCGCGCTTTCTGGCTAGGCTGAACAATGCTTCTGTGCGTATGGAGACAAGACTACTGATTGAATGGCAATTGTTAACCTGGGTTCGTCCAGGTGAAGCCGTTAAAGCGAGGTGGTCTGACATTGATACAATAAATGGCATTTGGACCATTCCTGCAGATTTTATGAAAATGAGAAAAATCCACAAAGTTCCACTAAGCAGGGAAGCTTTGCGTATCCTCGAAGCAATGAAACCAGTAAGTGGGCACAGAGAGTGGATTTTCCCAAGTATAAAGGCCCCTCTAAGCCATATGCATGAGCAGACGGCCAATGCCGCTATCATTCGAATGGGATTCGGAGGTGAGCTTGTAGCCCACGGTATGCGCTCGATAGCGAGGACAGCAGCAGAGGAATGCGGCAAATTCAGGGGCGAGGTTCTTGAAGCAGCACTGGCACACTCTAAGAAGGACGAGATCGTAGCAGCATATAACCGCGCAGATTATCTGGTAGAACGAGCGATTCTCATGCAGTGGTGGAGTGATTATGTATTGTCTCAAAAATATAAAACTGTCGCTGCATGAATACTAATTTTTAAGAAATTCTTATGAAGCAGTATATGCCCAAGCTGAAAGTTTTAAGTGGCGAGGAGCCCTATCCTCGCCATTTATATTCATATCAAATATTAAGCCATTCAATTTCTTTTTTAAGCAAGCCTCCATTATCGACTGAATTTAAAAGTCCCCTAACATTAATTTTCTTTAATACGTCATAACTATCAAACTCAATGAAAGCTCGGTGTTTTTTCAATAACTCAGATGCAGCAGCCCTTGAAAACCCGTATTCCTGTAAAGACATTTCTTTAGCATTAATTGTTCCATAATCAACAAATTTTGATAAATTTATACCTGATGCTTCCTCACCATGTAAAGATTTACATAGCTGATAATAATGAGCCAAAGCACTTTCCAATTTAAAAGTTATATCGGTCTCAATTGAATTGATTATCTCTAATATTTTTAAATTCACATGGTATGAATTGCTTCCGTCAAAATCAACCCAACGGTAAGGCGAAGGTTCACAGACTTTTTTGCTGAACCTAATGCCATTGCTTATAATTACATTTATGGGTTCACCTCTTAACCAAGAATAGGTCATGATACTAAAAGGTAGAATTCCTACTGGTTTGACTATCTTATAAACATCATTTATTTTCTGTAAATATTTAAATACATCTTCTTTCTGAAAATTTGTTAAAATGTTATTTTTGTTAGAGGCTAATTTATAGGCAGAAGATTGAATGTCAGAGTCAAAACGATGATTTTCAGAAAAAGTTGAAACATCAATGTTAAGAAGATTTTTATTAGCTAAGTGTGCTCGCCCTGCTGAAATTATTTTCTGTCTAACTTTTAAATCGAATGACCCCAATAACCCACCAACTTTACCTTCATTTATATAAGTTAAAATCTCCGATAAAATCATGGTTGAAATTTCAACTATTTTTGGTTCGGGAGACTTTACACTCTCGTTAAGATAATTAAGTATTTTTCGATGAGCTTTCAGAAGTGGTGAAATCTCGTTATCAATTTCTATTTTATCTTTATTAGCAACGGAATTCTCAAATTCATCCCAAGAGTTTTCCTCAGTCCCAATACAAATAATATTTCCTGTCAACTCATTCTTATATCGACCAGCTCTTCCAGCAAGGTTCCAGAAATCAAGAGAAAAACCATTGTAGCTACTTGTTTTACCAAATGGATAAATAAAAACATTCTTAGTCGGTAGATTTACACCTTCTAAAAGAGTGGAAGTACAAAATATATACTTAATTTTTTTATTCGCATAAAGAGATTCTATTCTTTTTCGAATAAATGCTGGCAAGTTTCCGTGATGATATGCAATACCATATTTTAATAGGTGTGGTAATGAGAAATCCTTATGAATAAACTCAGCAATTAATTTCGATTCGTTAACTAACTCTTCATCGTTATCAATTTTTATACCTTTTGAAATCAGGTAATTAGAAAACTCTATCGCCTTATTTACACACTGTGACTTGCTTGAAACATAGACAAGATTTGAATCATGGTGAGATCCTATTTTAAAAATCAGATCGAAATCAGATGCGAAATTATCAGATATATCAAAATCAATAACTGCTTTTGTCACTGTATCAAAATATTTATACTCTTCACTATAAATATTAGTAAAGAACAAGCTTTGAGCGACAGGACTTTCCGCGATACTTAGACTTTTACCATTAACATTAAAATATTTAAAAAATATATCAGGATTGGAAATGACAGGACTAGAAAAAATGAGCTTCAGGCCCAGATATTTCTCTAACGAGGTTGAAATGACTTTATATAAAGTCATAGATCTCTTACTGCTTTTATCAGCTAACTTGTGTGCTTCATCAATGAAAAGAACATCAACATTAATATCACTATAACCCGATTCGTAAAGAAAATTATTATATCTCTCTTGGGTAAATATCATTAAATTCTTTTCACCCGGTTTCACACCTGATACAGATTTAGTAATATTAACATTATCGATTCGTCGCTTATTTAACATAGCTCGAAAATCAACCAAATATTCCTCAAGCAAAGCTTTTGTTGGTAGAATAAAAACAATGACATTAAATTTACTAAGTAAATCAATGGCACAATTTTTAATAACAAATGATTTACCCAGTGATGTTGGACCTGAAAAACTAAAGAAATCATTAATTATGATCTCATTGTAGATTTCGTATTGTCTATTAGTAAATGAATATTCTGAATTTGGTATAGCCTGAATAGTCTTACGAATATCTCCTAATAGTTCAGATGAAGTTGAAAGGGAAACTAAGGGTTCAGTAAAGGATGTTACCGCTGAAAACAAGCCAAAATTTGTAAGAATTGACTTAGTTATAGCCTTAGTGTGGTTATTATTAGGGAATAATTCATTTATACCAGAAATTACTTTCAAGGCGATAGATCTATTATGTTCATGACTGGAATTAGATAAAAATTGACTGAAATGAAGAAGTCTCTCGTGTTGGGCCGTAAAAACAAAATCATGCTTATACTTCTCGAAAAATGAATGTGCTAACTGATCTAATAAACCATTGTAGTAATTATTAAACTCATAGCTACTTTTAATTCGCTCACATAAATACTCAATAAGACTAATCATCACCAATTAACTCCCTAACAATAGCCATCGATAATTCATTAACTTTATTACTTGGCATGATCAATAAATTTAATTTTAAGCCAAAGGAAAGATTTTTGATGATATCTTCATCAATTCCAGCACATGCCTGATTAACCAGCGAGGTAATATACTCATTTACCGAAGCAAATTCTTTTTTATTATAATCCTCTAGAGATACAGTAAAAATCAAACAAAATGTACTGATACATTTATCTTCAGAAAAAAGAATCTTAAATAGGGTTTCACATTCTGTGGCCGGTAGCTTTTGATTTAAAAATGAACGTTCTAAAAATAATTCCTGATTAAAACCATAAAAATTGAAATTAGAAATTACTTTCCCTATTTCATCATTTAAATCTTCAATTATATTATTGTGACCACAATAATTTGAAAATGCTAATTCAAAGTTGCCATCGGGATTAATCATATAATGCATATGATGATAGTATTTGTCCGTCAGCCCAGTAGAGTAAAGATGAGGAGCATTAAGATATGTTTCTACCAATCTTCCAGTTAGCAACTTATTGGCTGGTTCATGCTTCTCCTCATTAGTTAATAAATTACCTGCTCTATACATACTTTGAGAAAGAGAAAGTTTATTGGTAGTTAGCATATGATTAAATTCAATAAGCAAAAATTTTGCAATTGGATTTAAGTTAAAGTGAGGAAATCCTTTATGTGTAGGTATGTAAGTAACAACTTCAAATTCATCAGTGATTTTTTTCCTAAAAATTTCCTGGACATAATCTCCTATCGAGTTATCTAATTTTATTGTCCACGCTGGTTTGTGAAAAACGATACAGTCGAAAAATTTATTAAGCTGCTCATGGTCAATATCAATCAGAGATTCAGCAACAAGATCATTATTTTTACCATTTTCTATTACAACAGCATATGCTATTGGAAAATCTGAAGCAGGATATTCTAAGACTAATGCACCAGAAACACCTTTATACCCTCTAGACTTTTCAACCAAATCAGGTGTTGAGTTAGATTCTATATTATAATATATAAGCCCATCAGTTGATTTACTAGGAAAGTTGAGCATAATACGCCCAGGTTCCTTATCATCTTGTTTATAAGCATTGAGATAAAAATGTTTTAAACTAATATTTGCTTCACTTCCGATGCGCAAAGGATGACTGGAATATCCGTCGACAAGAGTGATAGCCATGTCTCTGTCAGGGAAACTAAAGATCTTTATGGCATTGAAGCTCATTTCAGAGCTTTCTAATGAAATAGTATCTAAGCTGAGTTGGACTGGGCATTGCCTACAACAACCTGCTGTCTTCGCTTTAAATGGCTCACAACTTGTCTTCTGATGACAAAGACCATGCTTTGATGAGATCACAAAACTTGCATCGCTGGAACTAGCCTTAAAAAGATACCCAGTCGATTCAGAACCTAATCCTTTGATCTTTATGCAATTAGCTACACTCATAGTATCGTACATTAACTCCATTAGAAGAATAAGTGCATAACACTTGATACTCTAACACATTGTTCTCACTGAAAATACTTCTGACATTGTCATTATCACTGCTAAAATGAAATGTTGCTTGTGGAAACTGGGATAAAATCCGAGCGAAAGTTTTATTATTCGGGTGATTATGTTTGCTTTTATCAGCACAAATTATATATTCTGTTTTACCTATTATATTTATCAATTCGCTATTTACGTTTCTTTCACTTCCATGATGTGATAATTTGGTGACACAAAAGTCAGGTTCAACTTGGTTTAATCTGAAAGACTCAATAATATCTGAAGCCCATGCATCACCTAAAAACAATCCTCTAAAAGCATTATACTCGATGATAAGAGATAAGCTGGTTCTGTTGGTGATAGATCTATCAGGTAGGAATTTATCGCTACTATTGACGACTTCTTCAATGCACTCTAATAAGGTGGGTTCAATTTTATCATCAGCTGATATTTGTGGTTGATTCTTTTTTATATAATTATCATGCATATAATTAAGTGCATCAATCGTCGGCGTTAAAGGCATAATTTTTATATTATTGATAAAAACTGGTTCATTACCAAACACTAATTCCTCTAAGGAAATCCTCTTATCTTTTATACACGCATCTAAATTAACATCTTGATTATAGGAAATCTGTTTTTCATGTTCAGTAAAAATTTTACCACAAATACTGAGACTATTAAAAATGAACTTTTCAATTTTAATCCCTGCAGATATTACATACTCATAACCGCCAATATGGTCATCGTCATTATGTGTGACAATTGCAATGTCAATTTTTCTATCATTCAATAATCCTTTCAACTTCTCTATAACATTTCTTCTTATCAAAAATGTTTTAGGCCCAGAATCAATTAGGATCAATGTATGAGTAAAATCCAACAGAATACAATCACCATGACCAGCATCTATTATATTGACATATACCATCAAAGTTACCTCCATCAAAAAAAACAAAAACCATAAAAGACTAATTTTATTATACATCAAGACTGCATAGCTTTGTAATCAATCTAATATTGCTAGTTAGATAGTTATGAGTATTGCTAAAAGCAGCAGTGTTAAGAGGATTTGATTAAAAAGTCATTCCAGAAACTTGAAATTATGGTTATATAAAACTAAAATTTACTCCTACCACACTAAATAACAAAACATTATAGCATTATAATTCAATGGGTTGTGGTTTTTTTATAAACTACATTACTTTGATGCCTACTAAAGGGACACTATGAACAACCAATGGGTATATCGAGTGGATTTACCACAGTATAAAAATCTAATAACTGATGGTTTTTTTAGAGCTAAGATATGGAAGATGTCACCAGACGATTATCCGCACCGAAATCTAATTAGCCTTTTACAACAAAATAAACCCAATGAAAATATTTATAGAATGTGCTTTTATTCAACATATTCAAGTCTTTTAAAAAACGAATACCAACTTACTCATGCCAACCGTGATACAAAAATCATATCCAGGTGTCGATTTGACGATATCCTTGCTGCTGGTTTTAGCGTCTTATCGGACCAAGGTTTTAACTGTGGAGAAGCATATCTTTTTTGGGTAAGAGAGGTTCAAAATGGCTTAAATTCGAAGCTTTCAAATACAGGCATAGATACTCATCATATGCAAAGCTACTATGATGATAATTGGAAAGAGTTCTAAATATCAAAAACTAAATACGGTTGAGAAACAAACTATCCAAACTTAATTTTTTTATAGGGTGCATAACAATTGTCGTTATGCACTTAAACCTTCCAATAATATAACTATGGCAATCTTCATATTGTTCAGGCAATAAATCAAGATATATATTAAGCTCCTCCTTATATTTATCAGGAATGTTTTCATTTAAATATCTTACTAATTCCTTATATTCAATTCTTCGTTTAAACAGATCGAAATCAAAAGGTATGTTATTAACATCCCTGTTATAGACAAGTATATCTATGACAATTCTCATCAATGTGATACCTCGTATATGCCACGTAAAATCATGATCAACACACTTTAAATTCAATCGTATTAAGTTATATATTTGCAATGAATTCCCATGCATAAATACTTCATTTTTTAAGTTATCCATTTTAGTCCTTATTCTAAAATTCAATCTATTATTAATTAACACATTTGTTATTAAAAGCAAGGGCTAACTCAGCGAAGCTGAGTAGCCTTGCTTTTTCTGCTCTTCGATTGCAAAAGGTAAATCAACCCCCAAGCCGTTGACATAATTCATCTATCGGATATAAATGAGTTAGGCATAAGGAATATGCTTATATTCAGGAAAGGAGCTTCTATGAATAATATATATCCCCCTCCCCTCGCAGAGAATCTACGTATTCATTGCGTCAGCGTCAGACTTAATAATTCAGAGCTAAATACTTTAGATCATGAACGTAAGCAACACGCCAAAGGCGAATGGCTTCGCATGTGCTTCATGAAAAACCAACCTGTTGTTGTTCCTGAGATCAACAGAGCAGCATGGAAAACGTTCGGCGAAATAAACCATAGGCTAAACGAGATTGTTAATCACTTGAATGCTAAGCAATCATGCAGCTCTCTGACCAAGACAGAACTGTTCGCAGTTAAGCGGGAGTTGAAAGAGCTTCGCCAGAAACTAATAAATGCAGACATATGGAGCAAACCCGATGAAGGGTATGCAGAAGATCAAGCGAGGTAAGAATTTTGCCGGAGTTGTTCTATACGCGTTAAAGCTAGGAACGCACCATAAAAACGATCCGGTGGTCATTGGGGGCAACATGCTTGGCGCTTCAGCAACCGACCTGATTGCTGAGTTCACTGCTTCGGCTTCACTACGAACAGACGTAGCAAAACCGGTGTGGCACAACTCGCTTCGCCTGCCACATGGAGATTCCCTATCAGAGAAGCAATGGGTTTCATTTGCTGACGACTACATGAATCGCATGGGGTTCAATGACACGCACCTACGCTGCTATGTCATGCATGACGATGAGGCCGGCCAGCACATTCATATCATTGCCAGCAGAGTAGACCTCATCGGAGGAAAGCTTTATCTGGGAAGGAATGAAAACTTGATCAGTACACGTCTAATCCATGAACTTGAAAAAGACCATTGTCTGACAAGAACCACAGGCCCCTCTCCTTCACATAGCCCTTCCCCGTCCAATAAGCGCAAGAAGCTGCCTCGCAACGAGCAACAGAAAGAGAAGCGCGAAGGTCAGCCAACGCCCAAGACGTTCCTGCAGAACACTATCGATGAGCTTCTTATAACTGCCAGTGACATTCCTCGCTTCATTGAAGCACTTCGCGGGCACGACATAACGCCCTTACCAAACATTTCCTCCACGGGCCGCATGAATGGTTTCTCATTCAAATACTCCGGTATAGCTTTCAAAGCTTCGCAACTGGGAAAGACGTACTCATGGGCCAACCTTCAGGAGAAGCTTCATTACGAACCTGAACGTGACAATCCCATACTGTTTGCTTTGAAAGCTTCGGCTATGGGAGATAATGAGACGAGTGATACAGATATAGAAGCTACTAAGGTAGCTATTACACTGCCATTACCAGCTGCTGTAGAATCCGAACTTACGCCTCCTCCTGTGTATGAACATAGAGTTGAAGCGCCAGAGACAACTGAAGCGCAGACATTGCTCGACATGACGCGTATGCCAAGCGAGCAAAACAGAAGCGCTGACTTCTTCATGACTAAGGTATTGAAATGGCTGCTGAGCATTCCTTACCTGGCCGCTTTAATAAACCTGCTCAAAAAGGCAGGTAAGACGTTTCTCCACGAAAAATCCTCATTTTCGACAATTCATAAAGTCCTCTCAGCTGAGCCTGAGTTATCTGAGCCACTAGTCAGCAGCGAAATACTGACTGAACGCACAGAAGTGCCCTTTCGATAACCGCCTGCCTCAACACAATTTTCAAGCCTAAGTCTTTATTTGAACAAATAATTGATCGTTTTTACAGATCGATAAATCACATATGATAGTCAATACCTATCAAAACAGGATCATCGATCGGTACAAGTGATTTGCTTAAGTTTTGAACTCGTTCAAAAATGCGTCGTAAAAGCAGTTACCAATCAGCTAGTTATGAGCGACTTTAAATTAAAGGTACATAAAATGGACACAGCGGCTTTGAATAGTCAGAAAGTACGTAAACCTTCATTCTTTCGTTCTATAAGGTTATGGATTGTTGTACTGGTGATTGTCTGGATACTGACTGATTCAAACCCCAAGGACACTACAGGGTTCCTGTTCATGTGGACATTACCTGCCTTCTTCTTACTCCTAACCGCATATGTGTCATACACACATAAAAGAGCAAACGCCTCGACTATCGACCTGCTGAACGTTAATGACAATGGATTGTGGAGCCATGAGTTCCAGAACACCAAAATGACCATTGATACGAATCGTGAGTTGCTAACTCTCGAAGCAGGTAAGCGCAAGAAAGCTTACAAGTTCAGTGACGTTAAAGGCTGGCGGTATCACCTTGCTAATGGTGGTGAGATCGTAGCTCTCGATATGGTTGGTATGTTAGGGAGTAAAGGCCACAACAACCTTACCCGCCTTAAAAACTTCGAGAACTCAGGGTTCTTCATTGAAGTCAAAGACATCGAAATCCCAGAGTGGCAAATCAAATTTCATCCACGTAAAGGCCGGTTCCACCATGAACGCGGGATCCGCGATACGGAAATGCAGTTAAAACAGTGGTGTGAAATTTTTGATCAGACACTCAACAAATCCACAGAAACACATTGAGCAACAATATCAAATAAGGGATTAAGAAATGAATAAACTTTCAACAGTAGCAGTCCTGTACTTGGCGGCTTTACTTACAGGCTGCGATAGTGAACCCTCGTCTTCAGAGATCCAAAAAGCTATGCAGGAAAACATTGAGCACACAAACCAGCAAGCCAGACAGCGGTTAGGTGAAAACAGCAAAGACATGCTCACGACTCTAAACAAAGCTGAGAAGGTTTCCTGTAAAGAGTCAGAGGCAAAAGGGACATACCTTTGCAAAGTGGATACTGATATTACCCTGCCTTATATGGGGGAAAAGAGGACTGTAGCAGAGTTCAAGTTTGTAAAAATCAATAATTATTGGAAAATCAAGCCGTAAATAAAGTATTCATCACAGGATATATATTCAAAAGTATAACTGCCAAACTGATTATCTATAACCCATTTATAATTACAAACCTCATGTTCTTAACCAGAATGCAGCCCCTAATGGGACTGCATTGATTTAATTTGATTTATATTAACTTACTAATTATATCTTCTATACCTGATTGTTTATATCGTATGTTTTCATAAAGATCATTCAAAACAGAAAGTCTGTCATTATATTTCCAAACTTCCAAATTAGAGTGGTCGACTGTGCAAATGACAACCTGCGAAAGCCAATAAAACTCATCTACATCTGTATAGTATTTGTATTTCTCTTCATAAATCCCAAACTTTGTACCATTAAATTCTGCACTATAGAAAAGAGGAATGTATGAATCCGATCCATGAGTAACATTATATGGCACATCATCTCTCCTCCATATAATAGTACCATTTAAAGTATGCCTATTTAGTTGTGTAATAAGTTTTACTATATTATCACTCATGTTCTAGCCCACCCTAAATCTAAATTAAATTGCTCTAAATGCATAATTACACTACTTAAATCTGACTGAATCTTCCATAAAGCTTGTATGTCAGTGTGCCTTCTACTAAGCATTCTTGCAAGACTATCATCAGTGAATGAAAGTAGCCATTTTGATATTGGTGGACTAGAATGTTTAGATTTGCTTTTATCTAGATCTAACTTCCTTTTTATATCTTCTAAAATTACCTTTATTGAATGTATTGAGGATGAAACTGCACTTCTTTTCTTATTATCCTCAATGTCATTTTCAAATTCTGACAAAAGCTTAGGCAAATCTTTATTTTGCTCCTTAAGTTTAGAAATCAACTCTGGAAGCCTAATTTTAACAAGGTATTTATCTTCAACTTTTTTCATCCTGTAATAAACAAGGATAGAATAGACGCCACCTATAATTGAAGCCAGAGTTGACAACCATGTAAGGAACTTACCTAAACTAGATAATGACAATATATCCATTTTTTCATCCATAATTTTTAGTTTAGAAAATTATAAAAAACACGATGACTAATATAAAAGCCTGAAAAAATATTATAACCCATCCTATAAAGAAAATTTTTGAATGAGACAATAGAATACAAAGCGTGAAAAAAACCTAAAAAAGATATTTCATGATGGCTATAATTAATTCTTGCTAGCAATTACATAAGAGCTGCCATTTTTGCTCCAAGACCTCTTTATAGAAAGCCCATTTTTCAAACATAAATCTCCTACCACTTCCTCATTTAATAATCCATAGTAAAACGCTCTTGTTGAATTTTGATAAATATATCCATATAAATGTTTCATCCCAATTTCAAATTTTTTAAAGTAAGTGCTTTTATATTGATTAACAATTAAAACCTCACCGTTTGCCTCCAGCAATTTACTCATGCCACATAAAATGTCGTTTATAGTTGATATGCATGGAATAGCGGAAAGAACATTGGAACAAAGTATAAAATTATAGCTCCTATCAATACTCTTGATACTTTCAAAAGAGACTGTGTTGGCATTAGGATAATTATTACAGACATATTCTGATACTGTAGTCTTCACCCCTCTAATCATTTGCTTCCTTTCTAACTGGATTTGTGAATCCATAAATGTAACGAAGCTAAATTTATTAACCAATGAGCTAGAATACCTTAGCTTACCGCACCCAAAATCTAATGCGTAACCACTAACCTCCAAATTACTAAGATAATTTGATAGATATGAAGAAGGCATTGTGTGAGGTTTAGCAGCGTTTTCTGAATGTATGTTAAACTCTTGAACTTTATAATTCAAAATATTTCACCTTAATTAATATCATTATCAGAAAAGAAACTGGCAACTTTCACGTTAGGTATTTGTCTGACTTGACTTTCAGTGCGCTGTTTTACAGAAACCATAAATACTGCAAATGTCAGTAGCAAAATGCTAGAGAACCAAGCCCAAAGCCATGTTAAATCAGCATTGACATGGAATGTATTTAGAAATTTAAAAGTAGTTATAATAACTATTGAAAAAAATACAATTATTGCATGCTCAAAAAAAACCCAAAAATAGTACGCCTTGTTCCAAAACAGATTAACGTAATGAGTATCAGCTATTTCTAAAACAGCAGGATAATACAGCCCCCGCATTATTAAATGAGACTCTACTTTGTTCATCTTTCGATTAACACCAGCTATTTTAGCCAATGGCTTTATGATTAGATATTTATCCCATAAATATCTAATCCTTAAAAATTTTGCAACATTATTATGTAGATCCAAAGCTCCACTTACTACGAATGCAATGATTGCAACAACCAGCGGCAGTACACCAAAAGAAAGCGCCCATTTAATGAGTTCTTCGTAATCCTTCACGGGTGGAACATATTTGCTAGGCAACCCTATTAGTGGTATATATTCAAAAATGACTAGTACCACTGAGTATATTAGCGTAGTGAAAAATGTTGCCTTATGCAATTTTGTGAGCATTTCATTATAATTCTTTGGCGGTTCAAACATTTTAATTCCTTTTACATTATTCTTAGGCATGCCTACAGTTGTAGCTCACTGCATAAGCTTATTAGATAAGAAACTTTTACAACATTAAGGTAACTTATTCACTTCCAACTTTTAAATATTTAAAAAAACTAGCCATTCAGAGTAAAGCTCACGCGGCTAATTGATTTTTCTTGATCCATAAGAATTATTTACAATAAATTGCTGATTTTCGCAAGCTCTAATAAGAATTCTAGACAAATATCTTTATTCTTTCTAAGAGAAAGGCTAAATATCTCGTAGTCTAGCCCCCGCATACTGTGTAGTTCAACAACTTGTCAACCTCGGATTCCAGGCAAGAATGCTTTGCAATGACAGTAACTCTGAAGCAACACGTCTCTTTATGCAGATCAAGGCAAACAGCCATGGCTAAATCCATGTCAGATAGTTATCGTGCCAGACCCCGGTGCTAAACAAACTATGCAAATGTTGGGTGCTTTAAGGCAGGCTTAACAGAAAATCAATACAGCGTTTGTTGGCATGACTTCTGACGAAGCGAGTTTCATTCAGCAGCATTACGGCTTGATCGCTGCAGTGACCACTGCAGCAGATAACGTGTTTGGGACGATTGGTGACGTTGGTGTGAGATACTTCTCAGAGATCGAGAGTACTCTCAAAACATAGAGTCAGTTAACAAACCACTACTGAAATCATTGATACGATATGCGGTAAAGTTCAAGCCTTACGACGACATGCGTAGAGCATTAAATCTATCCAGCCGTTCCATGGTACATGAATGGTCTACAGTTAGACTGGCAGGGATACGTGTTTATTCATGCTGTGTAGGCAATGCTGCGAAAGCTGCAAAATTCTTAGAATCAGATGGCTACATAGGAATAGCTTTTGCCTTTGCCGGAACCACAAATGACGTAGTCAATGCCTGCGTTAAAGGACGTAAGAGCGAATGTAAAACAATTGCGTTCGAAGAGTATGGTAAATTTGGAGCTTCGACTTAAGCAGCCATGCGAGGAGGTTCAGCAGTTGGCTCAATCGCTGGAGGATACGTAGGTGGCAAAGCGAGCGAGTCTGTAATGGATACTATTCATGAATCCATGTGAATTTAATAATTGAATTCGGCCTAATGGTTTTGATTATACTTCCTTTCGTATTCACACTAAGTTTTTCGACTAATAAACTGCATTGATTCATCACTCAAAATTAAAAAGGAAAAGTTAATGCCAAATTTAAATCTTAATGAATTGTTGATACCTGACGCTGATGGAAATGATCAAAAGCTAAATGACTTTAGTGTTCAATCAGATAACCTTAGTATATATTTTCGAAACTTAGAAGACAATTTAGTCAACCATATAAAATCAGCAGATATAATCCTCGGTGCTGTTGCATGGTTAACTAGTTACCCAGTTTTAGATGCTTTGGCTCAAGATAATAAAGATGTCGTTTTCGTGATTCAGAAAGAAGATTTTTTAAGACCAGATATGGGACAATTTAAAGACTTTAAAAAAACACTAAAGAAAAAATATGGTAAATTAAAAAATACTCTTACACGGTATGATTTTACAGATACCATTCTTCCAAACATGTCTTTTTCAAGCGATCCTTCAATTGATCCAGTTAGTTGTGTTGGCAATATTAACAATGCCAAAGTTGCAGCTTTCCCGCGAATGCACAATAAGTTCCTAATTTTTGCCAAAAGAAATAATAACTCCGAACTTACCTATGACGAAAAAAGCATTATTCCATATGCTGTGTGGACAGGTTCTTACAATATAACTAAAAACGCTTCAATGTCCTTTGAAAATGCTCTTTATATAACTGATTTAAAAATAGTGAATGCTTTTTATAAAGAATTCGCACAGATCATCGCTTTATCTGAATCTCTTGATTGGTTTAAAGACTGGGTAGAACCACAATGGCGCATAGGTACTTAAATCAAATAAGTGAAAACCCTTCTTATTTCAGAGAGATTATTTAATGGAGAACTTCATGATATTAGACATAACCTAAATTCATTACCTAATAATATGATCTATATCAAAAAAAAGCAAATAAAGTAAACATCCTGTAGAGTTTTATAACTGTTAGTTTATATTAATATAAATCGGTTCAAATGGTGAATCGAATTATGGAGTATTCAAATGGCACTTTATAAATACAGTGATAATCTGACACAAAACAATCATCAGGCTTTTGATGACGAACTTTCTCCAGGAACTGAAGCTGCAAATGCTGGTATCTACCGTTGTGTTAACTGTGGCGACGAGATTGGCATTGCCAAAGGGCATACATTACCCCCTCAGAACCACCATCAACATAATAGTGGAAAGCCAATCAAATGGAAGTTACTGGTTTGTGCTATCCAAAAATGACGATGCCGCCTTCGGGCGGCTTCTTAGCAATAATTAATATCAGTGGATCGAGCAACTAAATCCGCCTTCCCTTACGTTTCTTTCTCGTCGCAACCACTTGTCCTAAAAGTATCGCCTTCTCATACTTTACGCGTTCCTCACGATACACTCCCTCGGCTTCCTCTTCATTGTCGATTGCATAGTGAATCAAAAAGCGGAAGAAAAAAGTGATTTCATGTTCATACCCAAGTGTATCAATGACCCGCTGTGAACTACCTTTTAGCGCGTTTGAAAGCATTGAGATAATAGTGAAGCGGTCAATCAAATGATCATTAGCTTGTGTGAGATAGTATTTAATGTAGTAGCCAACGCAAAAGAGCCAGATATATCGCACAATCTTGTCTTGCTGAAAACCTGACTTCTTGAGTCGTTCAATAAAAAGTTGTAAAAGAAGAAGCAGTTTCTCTTCTTTCGACAGAACAGTAGAATTATTCATAGTTGCATCCTTGCAAAATTGTCTTCCTGACCTGTTAATAAATATCATAAAAATAAACCTAGTCAATAGGTGTAACCTATCAAAATATTATTTTCTTAACCTCTGCGGTAATTCTTCTTCAAGAAGAGAAATGGATATATTGTGACGATAGGCGTTCTCGTGCATTTTTCTTATTTTGAGTAATAAATTAGTGTTTTCATGGGCTAAAGACTTATTGTCGCTCTCGAGCCTCTTAATTCTTTCTGCTGCAAGAGTAAGACTACCAGGAATCTTTAGATCCTGCTTAGGCAAAGAGATAGACCTTTTTCTTGTCTTATAAGCTATAGCTATCTCAGTATGCTTACATAAAGCTTGGCGGGTTGGTATTTTTCCCAAATGTGGCTTACATGCTGTGCACAATAAATTCCAGGAAAACTCCTTCTTTTTCCAATTATCAATGATTGATACTATCTTTTTAATGTCATGTTCATGAAACTTTCTTGTCATTTTCAACTACTCCTCTTAATTGTTTTTTAAGGTAACTACTTAATCCTGTGATTTTTGTTCTAATTTCTTTTTTTTGCTCTGAGCTTAAAGATTCAATACTTTTCAAAAGGTAAGATATCTTTCCCTCAATATCATTTTGTGTATTACTATTAGAAGGATCTTCGACCCTGACTGACGAACTATGATTTATATTATTTAATAATTCACGTGATAGATCTGCTAACTCATCATGAGAAACATGATTATAATTATCGTTATGGTGAATATTTTTCCTACCTGACCATAAAGCAACTTCCACCTCAGAGAGAGTCGTTCTTTGAGCCATTGTATTAATCAGATGTCTGATTTGGTGGCTATTAAATTTGATCTCTCCTGGACAAGAATTTAAAGATATATTTCTATTAAAAATGTTCATTCGCGGGTTATTTCTTGTTAATGTTATATTAAACTCTACAAAGAAGTAACTGCTTTTTACTTTTTCAACTGTGAATATATCGGTGTTTTTTAAAGAGTTTAGTTGGTATTTATTTACAATCATCAACTTGTTTCCCCATGAAGGCGATGCTTTTTTATTGCCGCCTTTTTCGGGTCTATTTTTTCTATACAAATAATTCCAAAAGTGTGAGCAACTAATCACATTATTTTTAATTTCCTGAAGGAATGCTTTATTCTCTAAGTTCATTTGTGGTTTTTTTATGTCAAAGCCTAAATTATAAATATCTTGATTCGTAATAATTTCGAACTTACTTTTATTGAGTTTTTTATAAAATGCTTTTTCACCTTTCTCAATAACGGAGCAGACAGCTCGAGCATTAGTACTAACTTCTTTAATGCGGTGGATTGCTTCTTGAGCAACCGGAAACATGCAGTCTGGGAGCCATTTCATATTAAACCCAAATCCTTTTTCTGAGTAGAACCTGAGACAAGGCCTTTCAATGTCCTCTGAATCATTCAATACAACAAGGCAGTCTTCATTAAGTTCCATGATTTCATTGATTCGTGAGGGGGCACACAATAACAAAGCAAAAATAGAGCTTGTATAAATATCACGAAGACCTTGTGGTTTAGATTTGAATAAACTCCCCATAAAACTAATGACTCTTGGATCAGGAAGTTTATCGTTTAAACCATTTTCCTCTTCTGCAATTTTTTTATTCTGACTATTACTTTCAGTCAGAGGGTAAGTCCAATTCAAGATATGAGATTCAATCATTTCATTTCTTACTAGAAAATTACAAATATGTTTAATATTGAAGTAGATCTCATTGACCTTTCCCAGTGAATATTGGTTATAAGCAAGCTCCATTGCCTTATCCAAAACCCTTGAGTTTAAATTGCTAATTTTATAGCTATTGCTCAAATTCGACATGGTTACTTCTAAAATTTTGAAAGCACGAAGAATTGCAATGCACTTATTGATGTTATTTAAACCCACTTTAACTAGATAAGCCTTAATAAAATCTGACATATATTCAGACAATGGTTGCTTTATGTTACGTGACTTCCAGCTATATTTGTAGAATGTCATTCCATTATCCCATTTAAGATCTTCCCAGTTAACTCCATTACTCAGCGAAGCCTGACACTTAGATTCCTGAATGAATTTTTTTATTTGCAACTCGTATAAATTACTCATGACTTATTCTCCATAACTTTTGACTAGATTAACTATTTCTGAAACTTTTTTTGATATCACTCGTTCAATTTCGATTAGTTCATGAGTATCAGCAAAGTTTTTTTTAATTTCTCTTATGGTTTCTTCAAGTGCACATATCTCTGCAGAAATTGTTATTGGTTCAACAAACAAATTAGCTATCGGAATCATTACTGAATTCATAATGGCATTAATTTTCGCCCCATTATTAGCATTGTTATGCACATAAGAACGAACCGATTTAGAGGATGTATGATCTAAAGCTTTTGCAATTGCTGCGGCACAAAAGCCTTTCTCAGCAGCCTTTGTACCCAATGTGTATCTGAATCTTCTTGAATTTATGTTGCCAAAATCTATTGAAGAATTAGTAATTGATTTATTGACAGTCCATCTGATTCTACTTGCAAACTGACGAGATGTTATTACTAGATCTCCATTTTTTAAGCTATCTACAGTGACCTTTTTAGTTTTAAAAGGAGCAGTGCTTATAAAAACCGGTAATTCCTGAATTTGGTTGTAGCTCAACTTAATATTTAATGTGCTCTCTACCAGTTCAACCACCGCATTAGACAAAAATCTAAGATGACTATATAGACCTTCAGGAATTTTTAATTCAGTGAAAGTCTGTCGATAGGTGTTTTTTTGCTTGATTTGAGGAACATTTATAAAATATTTTCCATGTAGTGAAACAACATCTTGGATTTGTATTAAGTTGATTTGAAATGGCCTTCTTCCTGAGTATATCAGGAGGGTTAACATGAGGTAGTTTGAAACAGTTATTTGTTGCTGCTGAAAAGCTAACGTACTCAGCCTGATTATTTCATTTAACTGCTTATCGCTAAATGGACCTTTATCATAATCGTGAGTATTTACGTTTTTGTTAGCGTCAGGTTTTTTTACTCTTACATTTTGTATTAGCTCTTTCACACTGTTGTCTAATAAATCGGGAAATTGGGAGTTTAACTTTATAAGAAAATACTTCATGGTTTCTGAATGAGTATAGTTATCATATTTAAAACGATTAAAATAGTTTGCAACTTCTCCGTAGCTAAATTCTATAACACCCCCTTTAACTTCTTTCTGGTAATGCTTTATAGCGAAGAACATTTTTCTAACATAGCTTACGCTATGCTTTTTTAAGCAATACGCAAAAGTAGATTTTATAAGCATCAAGAATTTGTCTATGCCTATAAGCTGGTTGAAGTTAATCTTTATCCCGTAATCTAAGCTCCATATTGAATCAGAAAAACAGACTTTCTTTTTTCCGTTCACAGTTTCAAAATCCGAATATTGATTTTCTGGTTTTTGTAATATTTTGTGCATGCTTTTTCGGTTCCTTTTCAAGAAGGCTAGTAGCGTTCATAAATTGCATTATCTTATATGACTCATTTATGAGATAACGTTGTGTATATACTTCAGACGTTTTACTTCTCCTGCTCCAACCCATTAGATAATTTCTGACTTTTTCATACATTTCGTAGTTAGCTGGGTTAGCTAATTGGTATACATGTTCTGAGTAATTCACGTTCCAGGTATGCCGTAGCGAATGCGCGACAAAATTCTTTAGCAAAGCTTCATTCATCCTAATAATATTGAATATTTTTTGGTAGCCCGAAATAGTTAATGGACTCCCCATAACAAAGTTAGAACTATGTGTTACCATCAGATAATTATGTCCTTTGGATAGTTTTTGATTACTCCTCTCCTTATCTATATAAATTTTTATTCTTTCACAAAGTGCCTTAGTCAAAGGTATCTTACGTTCAGCCGTTTTAACTAATGGTTGCCTTAACCTTGTTTCTTCTTTATCGTCGGGCCTTCTGATTATATGAAGTTCCTTTTTATTGTATTTAAAGTCATCAGTTTTTAGGTTAAGTAGCTCACCACCTCTTATGCCTGTCTCTAATAAAATACTTATTATCACTTCGTTTCTGAATTTTACACAGTCTTTAAAGGGGTTGCTCTCACTGTCAATTTTGATCAATTCCTTTAGTGCTTTAATCTGATCTTTATCTAATGACTTATTCTCAAGCTCTGAGTATGACTTTCTTACCTTAATGTTTGGCCTTACATATTCAAAGTTACGTGAAATCAGTTCTGCATCTTTATTGTTGGTCTCTATAACATTTAAGAAAAACCATACTAGGTATTTTTCTATGACGCTTATCTTATAGTGAAGAGAGCATTCTGATATGATTCGTTCTTCTTTAATTTTTGTTACTTTTGCTTCTTTATGTTTAGATGAAAAATGAATCATTGTGTCATATGCTAATCTACCCTCTAATAACCTTTCTTTATTAACTTTGCTATCAAGTGTTATGCCTTTGTCATTTAGATATTTTGCATATGACATTAGCACTCCTGCAATTGATTCAATTGTTGAGTATGAATAGTTTTTGGTACGAGACAATACAGCCACATATAAATTCTCATATACTAACGGCAGGCCATTACTTGCATTTACTATCATACAAGTACGAACACCATTATCATTTCTTAGCCTTTTTAATTTTAATACACAGTCCATTTACACCCTCTATTTACATTTTATTATTGAGTGGTACTAAATAAATCATATGAAAAAAGCTATTTACAAAAATATATTTTTTTTAAGTGTAAGAATGTTTTGCCGCTGGGGTTTGCAGCCCGAAAATTTTAATAACCCTCTAGAGGGTTATTAAAATCCTTTAGTTTTACTTTCAAAACTTAAACCTCTAAAAAATAAAGTTATTTCCTGTCTTTGTAAATAAAACAGTAAACAGCAAGCTGTTAACTTATAAACCTGTTTACAAACCAATTAAGATTCATTGGATAATTTAAATGTGATAAATTTAAGAATTAACTGTTCCATATCATCCCTTTCTCTAAACAAACGAATCCAAGTTTCATATACTCTCATTTTCTCTAAGTCATTAAATGTTTCAGCAATACGGAACGAAATATATGAATTACCTAATAAGTACATATTTAAAAGTTTAGCAATCGCACGGTTAAAATCATTATCAGATAACTCTTCAATTACTGATAAATCAAACCTTCTTTCAATCTCTTCAAAATCTAAATTTTCAAAATAGCCATTACCCATGATAAAATTTGAAATATTCATGTTATTACCCTTCTAATTTAGTCAATGAGCGTGATTTACTGATCAATTCCTGAATAAACTCTTCAATTTCGCTTTCAACAAATGCAATCGCTCTTGTACCGATTTTCACAGGCTTCGGAAAATGCTCTTGATTGATCAACTCGTAGATCCAAGAACGGCTATAACCAGTTCTTTCAATCACAGCAGGTAAACGCATTAGTTTCGTATTTTGTGTATTCATGTTGCTCTCCTTGATTGGTTTCAATGAGGGCAACTGTAACGAAGACAGGAAGGCACGAGTTAGCGTGGCCCCTGACAGCAGGACCACTGAAGACTGGGTCAGTTGGAATCCGAGAGTTTCATGACGTCTGAAACTCTCATATTTTTAAGGTGGGGGTTTCGATTTATGAAGAAGTTGAATTGGCGAACGAAATCAA
>Ga0256409_1000539_pt1 | contig 21710 bp, 19 predicted proteins | sample PhySR1_FD_185981 | JGI IMG/M metagenome (GOLD analysis project Ga0256409, IMG submission 185981) | Leaf surface microbial communities from sunflower plants in UC Gill Tract Community Farm, Albany, California, United States - DLSL S.R1 | ecosystem: Host-associated > Plants > Phyllosphere >...
GTAGCCCAGCGCATCGATAAATTCCTGCAGCAGGACATCGCTCAGGCCATCGGCACGGTAATCGTGAAAGTGATACTCAACGCCTGCGTCTGTTAAAAAGCGCCGGGCTTTTTTTATGGTGTCGCATACTTTAGGAGAAAGGCCATACATGATAAGTCTCGGTTCAGAACGGTCTGTCATGTTGTTTTACCTATGCAATTTGGTTAGGCCTGTAGCATACAGGCGTTCATAATCCATTAATACCACAAGAATATTCGATGATAATCAGAACGTTACGGCTTTTTGTATTTGTGGTAAAAAATAATGAATTCATATATTGTTAAAAGAGCCTTTCATTGATAGCGTTAGCTCATCTTAGTTTTCTGTCGTTGTTGTTTGCCAGTCTGATTATTCAGAAAGGAGCAGTTGTGAGAAGTGCTAAAGCTTATTCCTACGTTCGTTTCAGTACCCCTAAACAGGCCCAGGGGGATAGCTATCGCCGCCAACTTCAGCAGGCTCGGGACTACTGCACGACTCACAATCTCGTGTTGGATGACAAGACTATTGAGGACTTTGGAGTTAGTGCTTTTCGTGGTAGCAACCGTACTGATGGTGCACTGGGTCGCTTCATCGATGCAGTTAAAGGTGGGGAAATCGTAAGGGGTTCTTATCTCTTAGTTGAATCGGTGGATCGGCTGAGCAGGCAGGCGATTGAAGAAGCTTTAACGCAGTTCTTGGAAATAGTCAGAGAAGGCATTGTGATTATCACTCTTTCAGATAATCAGGTCTTTCGCAGTGGTGAGGTGGACTTCACAAAGCTGATTGTTTCGATTGTCTATATGGCTCGTGCCAATGATGAATCTGAAATGAAAAGCCGCCGCAGTCGTGCTGCATGGTCCCATGGACGCCAACAAGCGAGAGAAAATAACAAAGTGATAGCTAACTCTCGCCTCCCTTCATGGTTGACGCTTGAGGGGGACAAGATCGTTCCTATCCCTGAACGGGTCGCTATTGTGAACGAGATGTTCCAAATGGCTCGATCTGGCCAAGGTTATCAACAGATTGCTAAAGTATTCAGCGAGAACGATTACAAGACATTTGGGAAGGGTAAAGCATGGCGCCCTGCTGGTATTCAGTCAGTGATTAAGAGTAAGGCCGTAATCGGTGAATTTCAGCCTCATAGAATTTATGAAGGGAAGCGAGTGCCAGACGGTGATCCACTTTTTGGCTATTATCCAACGATTGTTTCACCTGCAATTTTTGCAGAGGTGCAACATATTGTGGATAAGAGGAGCAATCATAGCGGCTCTTACAGAAAAGGCCTCTATAACAATCTGTTCAGTGGGGCTATCCGTTGCCAGTGTGGCGAATTGCTGCGCTTCCACAATAAAGGTAGCAAGGGACAGGTTCGTAATTATCTTGTTTGCCCAATGGAAGGCGTTACGGGTTGCCAGTTACCGTATTTGCCATACAACAGAATTGAACCACAATTGCTACAGGCTCTGGGTAGGCTATCCAGCGTTATGAAGCAACGTCAACCGCAAACAGGCAGAATGCCAGTTCTGAAAGACGATCTGGCTGTGTTACGAAATGAGCTAGAAGCGGAAGGCAAAAAGAGAATGAAGGCAGCCCAGTCCATGCTGGATTTTGATGATGATGCTATTTTCCGAATGTTATTTGAAGAGTCTAAGGATGCCTGTCGTGTACTGGAGGAAAAAATCTTGCAAATTGAAGGTGAGATTATGGCCTTAGAGCTCTCTAGCAGAACAATTAATCACTTTCTACGTCCAGAGGATTTAATCAGTACGGAGCAGCGTCAGCAGTTCAACAGCCAGCTAAAGTCAGCTATCACGATAGAATTTATTTATGAAAATACTGGGCTAGTTGCCGTAATCAAAGACTTGGAAGGTGAGCTCATGTTGGAGCAAGCATTTGGTCCCAAATTAATGAGCAGTATCGTCCATGATTTTGAAGGCCATATCAGTGTTAAAACTATCGCTGATGCTCCTTATGTTGATCCTGTCTGGATTGAAGAAGAAAGAGTGGAGTATGAAAAAGGGAACCTTGTCGAATTTGATGAGTGTGGCGATTTTAATGTCGACAATTTGAACAAAAAATATTGAGATTTTGTAACCTTCTTTCGATGTATTAGTTACGAGTAACGCACTGCTGCAAAAGCCGGGTTGCGATGAGCATTTGAGACCGCATAATTAGCCACACGGACTCGAATAGGAACGTAAGTGAAAACTATGGCGACAAACTAGTAGAAGCCATTGAGACAATCTCAAGGTTAAGCCTACGCCGAATCAAGGACTGGAGTCTTTAAACCGGGTACTCCCGGCCTAATCGGTAGCTCCTGGAGATCACTACCGGTATCCGTGCTCGTTGACTCAGAAAGTATAAACCTGTGTTTTACGCCGTATGTGGTCGGTGATCGTCGCCGTAACAGGCTGACCATCTAGGTGCCGAAGCAACCTACGCATAATGGATTCGGCATGCCACTGAGTGAGGCTGTCCCGGTAGCCTGAAGCGGGCAGTCCAGCCTCGGTGAGGACTGTCGGAAGCACAAGGTCGGCATCAATCGCACAGTTAAAACCAATGGGATGCTTATCACGATCAATGATTAGTCTTAAATAGTTCATAAGCTCTTGTTCTCCTTCATTAGGTCTTAATGTGAAATAGATTTAAGCGCATACCTTATTTTACCGCACAGTAAGGACATTTTATGTCAGTAGACGACGAAATTGAACGCATGAATAATTTGGAATCAAAGTTTCTACTCCTTTATAAAAAAATAAAGTTCAATCAGGACTTTTTTTATATCGATGATGAACTTGGGGCAGTTCGAACCGATCCGGATGAAAATGGTAAATATTTTTTTGATGAACCATTTAAATATTCCAGAGTCGCAAATTCCATTCCACCTGATACCCACAAAGAAGTCATCGAGATAATAACGGAATATCTTGATGAAGACTGGAAAATGCCTAGTGAGATGAGGAGGTATTTATCTGTAAGGTTTAAAGAAGCAATAGGTCCAAATCCAAAGAATCTGGATTCATTATTTGGGTTGAGACCAAAGAAAAGAAGCAGAGAAGACGACATGAATAAAGAGGATGCGATTTATTACATCCAATTCAGAATAGCCTTGCATAAAGAAATTAGACCGAAGGGTGATAAAAATCCGTTTTTCAGGAGCGAAGCGTTAAATGACTCTTTATGTGACGAGTTGAGTTCCATTTTTTTAAAAGGGAACGTAAGCAGAGATAAATTAAAGGACTTGACTAATAAAGGGAAAATGGCTGGATTAGGTAATAACTTTTTCCAAAACTATGGTCATAAAGATATTAAGTGTTTGGCTAAATACAGGGAGTATTTGATTGAAACAATCATTGCAATGAATGGCATCGATCTCACAGAGAATAATAAACAAAAATTAGATGCGCTGAATTTTATCTTAGCCAAAATTGAGCAGAAACTACATAAACTCCCGCTTATCAAGGTAATGCTATAACGTCAACTGCTTTTTAAGGGGGAATTGACGTTACGGAAAATCCCCCCTTCTATTTAGTCGACATGTCACTGCTAATCCTAATAAAATTTCTCTCAACGCAGCGAGACACTCTTGCTGCAAAGGTGAGGAAATACAATGATATGTAACAATAAGAGCTTCAAGCAGAGGGCTGCTACCTTTAGCCTGTTCACCTCTGTTGAAGATAAATGCGAATACGTATCCGAGTTGCTTGAATGTATCTGTCCCGTTGAAGATGGGCATGCTACATACAGCGAAGAGCACGACTGCTATCAGTTTTTCTCCGGAGGAGACTGCTGTAGCATGCGCCTTGTCATGAGTCCTTACGGAGATATCGAACACTTCGAATTCAGCTGTAACTAACTATACAATATCGCATTGACTTTACCCGCAAGGGGGAACGTCAACTCTCCCTTGCTAAAGTCATGCGGGGAGTCAATATGAATATTGAAGAGCATAATGAAAATGCATTAATTGAAGCGTTACAGCTTGCAAAAGAACATGGCATTGCCGCAGCGGATGCTGAATTAAAAGCAATCGATACGGATCACCCACGGTTTAAAGATGCTGATGATAAGCCTGGTCGGGCAAGTGGCTGGTTAAATCCATATAGTAATGAGGAAGGTAAGATTCTCAGGATATATATTAATAGTCATCATGAAGATTTAGATGGCGCAATATGGGATCATGATGGTCTGCATTCATTGCCACCAGAAAAACTACAGGAGATTGATAATGAACTTAAAGCATTAAAGGAGAAACGAAGACAGGAAAAGGATAGTCTACTCGCTGGTAATAGAATGGAGTTGGAGAGGAATTTAAAATCACTTCCATCAGTATCACAGCATCCCTATTTATCAAGGAAACAAGTTTCAGGTAATGGTCTTTTTGTGGATGGAAATGCATTAATTATCCCCATTCATTATTATGGAGGTGAGTTTGTTAATGCTCAGCGTATTTTTTCTGATGGAACCAAGTGTTTTTTTAAGGATTGCGGTAAGAAAGCTGCCTGCCACGTTATCCAAGGTGATGACAGTACGATCTTATTAGCAGAAGGATATGCTACAGCAGCATCCTGCTTTGATGCGACGGGATATACTTCAGTCATGGCGATCGACTGTGGGAATATTTACTCGGTTGTCGAGTCTATTCGCTTACATACAAAGGCTCCAATCATCATTGTTGCCGATAACGATAAATTCAAGGAGAAAAATGCAGGTGTTGAGGCTGCGGAAAAAGTCGCAAAAGCTTTTGAAGGTGTCTCTGTCTTCATCCCTGAATTTCAGGACGATACGAGTAAACCCACTGATGCCAACGATCTGATGTTGCTGGAGGGAATGGACGAGCTGAAAAGACAGCTAGCACCGGTTATTGCTATGGCGAGGATGGGTATTCCATCAAGCTATTACTTTTCGAATGGCTGGCTGTGTCAGAAGCGTGAATCGGGAAAGGAAATTTATAACGTAAAGATAAGCTCAGCCGTATATCCCGTTGCGCAATCCAGGGATAAGGCAAGCGAGGACTGGGGATTGGTACTGAAGTTTGCCGACTCAGATAGCCATGAGCACCAATATGCACTGCCTAGAGCGGCATTAGTTAAAGATCCGGCTGCTGTACTGGAACCGTTAGTTTCACGTGGGTTGCAATACGATCCCCATGAGACTAGGGCTCTTCTGAGTTACATCTACACGGTTCAACCTGTGGACAGGGCCAGGAGCGTATCGCAGACGGGCTGGTACGGCGATGTTTACGTGCTTCCCGACGAAGTGATAGGGGCATCCAGTGAGACGGTAATTTTTCAGTCGTTCGCTGGGGCCCCGCCTGGCTACGAGCAGTCAGGCAGTCTGGAGGACTGGCGGAAGAATATTGCAGCGAAATGTGTGGGAAACAGCCGTCTGATCCTGATGGTTGCCGCTGGTTTTGCCGGGCCGCTGCTGGAACTGGATAACTCGCTGGAGTCTGGCGGGTTTCATATCCGTAGTGAGAGTAGCAGGGGCAAGTCGACAGCTCTCAGGGTTTGTAAGTCGCTTTGGGGGGCCCCGGCTAAGCTCGTAACATGGCGTGCTACATCGAACGGGCTTGAAGGTGTCTGCTTCGCTCATAACGACGCGACGCTGGTGATCGATGAATTGGGGCAGATGGCCGATGAAAACCCCGCAGAAGCGGCTCAGACGGTCTACATGGTCGCTAATGGGTCGAGTAAGCAGAGGGCAAATCGGACGGGAGGTGCTGCGGGGATTAAAACATGGCGACTTATCTTCGTATCGGCTGGAGAAGTTTCTCTGTCTAACCTGATGGCTCAGGCAGGTAAGACGGTTAAGGCCGGGCAGGAGGTGCGTTTTATTGATATCCCGGCAGATGCTGGTAAAGGTCTGGGTCTGTTCGAAGAGCTGCATAATTGCCCGGATGGTGCCAGTTTTGCTGAGGCACTGAACAGTAACAGTAAGAGCTTCTATGGAACGGCAGCTCGTGCGTTTCTGGCTCAGATCACGGCAGACAAGGCGGGATTCACTAGCAGGCTCAAGGTGCTGATGGCTGAATTCTTGCAAAATGTGCCAGAGGGAGCTGATGGTCAGATTAAGCGCTCAGCGAACCGGTTCGCCCTCGTGGCGGCAGCCGGGGAATTAGCCTCTGATATTACGGGATGGCCTGAAGGTGAGTCATTTCGTGGTGTTAAGGCTTGTTTTGATGCCTGGCTTGCCGAGCGTGGTGAAGGATGTCACGAATCGAACCAGGCCATTGAGTCAGTCCGGGCTCGTCTGCTGACATGGGGAGATTCGCGTTTCGGGCAGACTGCTAATGCTCCTGTCTGGGGAGTAAGAACCGAGCGTGATTTTTGGGTATACCCTGCCACGTTCAGGGACGAACTATGCCGAGGACTAGATCATCGGAATGTAGCTAAAGTGCTGCGTGATAATGATTTTCTGTCAGATACGGCAGCGGTAACAAAACGGATACCTGGCGGTGGTACTCGTAAGTTTTATGTCATCTCGGGAAGGCTTCTGGGGGATGAACCAGAGATGCCAGTATCAACGCAGAGCGATGACTCACCATATGCAGTGTAATTCATAGGGGGCTCTGTACCCCTTTGTTACGTTGTTACGATTGTCAAAAAGTGAACGTAACAGCGAGATCGTTGATATGACTGCGGGTTACGCTGTTACTTTTGTTACCGTTAAAAAGAATCAAATTAGAGAGCTCTGCGGGTCTAAGAAGCACAGCGTAGCGTCAAATGCTGAGAGGTGAAGCGCTCAAGTTTTGGCGGAGAGCTATTCTATCCAAAACGCTTGATGGGCTGGCGTTGTATCAGAAGTTATACCCAAATGGTGACTTTGCAAAGATTTCAGCAGGAATCCAAATAGTTGCATAAGAGCTGAGTGAAGAGTAATGCCTTTTTCAGGTAGGATTGTGACCTGATGCTTCGTTGTTGATAACAAAAGGGATGCTCTATGGAAAAGATTTTATGGGTGAAGTTTGGCTGGTCAGAATACTATCGCGGCGGGCCGGTTGACGGTAATTTTGGATGGCTCAACGAAAACAAGGGCAAAAAAAACGAAGGACGGGGGCATGAGGCGTTCAACTTTAATCCGGGGCCTGATGGAATCTACTATTGTTATGTTCCGCCCCAAGCAACTGAATATGCGCCTTCGAACGATGACCCGCATGGTTGGACTGTGATCTGCCTCGCGAAAAATCCAAAACACACCGGTGTCCATGTTGTCGGATGGTATGAAAATGCCACCCTGCATGGTGAATGGCTTGCTCCCCTAGATGGTCTGATCAAAAAACGAGGGGATGGAGCGCACCCGGCCTATGACTGGTCGTACTGCATCTCTAGCAAGATCGCATATTTCGTTCCACCCGAGTACCGGGTTATGCCTTTCTCGGATCCATCCGTGAGGCAGGGCAAATATTCATTCCTAGAAGGACCTGGCGTAGGTACCAACGAGAACAAACAGCGAGTGCTGAAACTTCTTAGAGATCGTCTGAAAGAGATGACCCCATTTGCAATCCAAAACCCTAACGAAGCCTCGTTACCCGATCCCGAACTCGACGCGATCGATCCTCTAAAAGGATTCGGTACACCCGAGCATCGAAAAAAGGTGGAACTAGCAGCAGAATGTGCCGTCATTGAGCATTATAAAACAGAAGGATATGCCTACGAACGAGTTACGCATTTACCATGTGGTTATGACTTCGTTTTCACCAAAGGTAAATCAGTAAGGCACGTAGAGGTCAAAGGCACATCCAGTTCTACCCCGCAATTCTTTATTACCCGGAATGAGTACAGAAAAGGTCTACAATCCGATCCCACATGGCGCCTTGCTATGGTTACCTCCGCACTGGCCGAAACCCCGAAAATAACTGAGTACGATTCCTTAGAACTGAGACGAGCTTTCAGTCTTGAACCCTACGTATATATAGGTAAGTTCATTCCCAATCCCGTGAGTTAATCAATGGGAATTGAGAGGTTGGAAAGCACGCTGCACATCGTAGCCGCCATCACCAACTCATGTTCATTGAGGATTTGTATGCATTCCACGCTCGTGGAAAGAAATATAGCCAGCAGTTTGCTTGCATGCCTTGAGTATTCGTTAGCGAACGTGGAGTACCTATTGGCTCGAAAGAAAAGTGGCGATCATCACATGATTCTTGCTCAATATTCGTAACCAATATGCGCATACCCTGAATCAGTTAAAAGTGTAATTCTCAGGACGCAGATGACTATATTTGGCACGAGGCGGACAGGTCCAAGAGGCATGACGTCTGCTATTGAGTGAGAAGTAGAAGTTCAAAATTGTGAGCGACGCGTCATCATATGATGAACAAAATAGATGTCGTTAAAAAAATGGCACCTGTGAAAGTTACACAAAACTATATTAATTGCTTTTCATTAAAACTGTATAGTGGCCTGCGGTGGTGATGACAATTTGTTGATGACTTTATATTTCGTTCATAAAGTTCAGAGCTTGCCTTGCCTGATGTTGTAGCGGTAATTGGATCTGGCAATCAACATATTGATATCACCACCGAGCTAGTACTGTTAATAACAGCTACTCAGTTTCTGATGGTTTTGGGCTACTCTCGGTTTCAGATGGTTCTGGGTTGCTATCAGTTTCAGGAGCATTCAGAGACTTATAATGATTTTCAATGTTTACCAATCCTGTATTCGTTATGTGGAGGATTTTCTTTCCTGATTGTGAGTGAGCAGATTGAAGACTAGTAAGCTCATCCTTGGCTCCTTTGGTAAGATCACTACCCCCCATTAGAACATGATTCTTACAGTCAGGGTTTTTTCTTATATCACCACCAAACTTAATTATTGTATCCTTGCCAAGCTTTCTATCAGTATTTTTTACATCAATTCTTGTTTTTTCTGTCTTAGTTATAACTTCACTTGGCGGTGAATTTGTAAGTACAGTACTTTCTGGAGAAATACTATCAGGGGTTTTGGATTCAGTATCTGGATTAGTAGATATTCTCTCTAGTTTATCCATAAAACCTTGTGGATGTTCAAGAACTATATCTGCACCACTATCCGCAGTATTTGTGTTAGTATGTCGCGTAAAGTCAACATCACCTTCGACATCCATGATGTCAGTGATAACGCGAATTACTCTGGTTTCACCAATTCTACCCTTGTTTTTTTTAGACATTGGTTAACCCACCTTTAAAAAGACGTTTTTCACGCCTTGATAATTGTCAATTTTTAATTTCAGGATTGATATTAGATTTGCTAGCGTTTTAAATTTTTCAATATCATTAAAAGTGAAGTCAAGATTTTTATTATCCGCACTAATATCTGTTAACTTATCCTTGGAGGAGAGTGTGATTTTTTCATTCTCTTTTATTATCAATCGCTTGAAAGCTTCAAAAAAATAATCATAAATATCATTAATCGCGTCATCCCCTAAGCTCTCAATTTCTATTTGTTCATCACTCCCTGCCTCTTCATACATAACAGTAAGATTGAAATCCCAAGTATCTCTTATTTCTTTTAAAAGTCTTTGGTCAATAAAAGCCTTTTCAATGATGTGAGCAGTATTTTCTAATAATTTACCATCTAAAGATTGGTCATATTCCACTAATAATAAACTATTTGACATAAATCGCTCCTATTCTCTTAGATTATATGACATCGATCATGGATTTTTCCGGTTTTTTTCTAATTGTCAATATTTATTTTTTTTCCAATAGCATCTGCTTATGGTACGGAGCGGAGTTGCCAAGTCTGAATGAACACAGCCTGCCTGAACACTCACATCATAAGCATAAATAATGAACTCTGCGATAATTACCTGAAACGGGCAAAAACCAATAACAAGATAATCTCTTGGATATCTGGTTGTACGCACTTTAATAACAATTAGTTACTGCTCTCGCCTCACTAGAAACTCATCATAGAATGCGCCATTCCGCGGTATCAGTCGCTCGCTCAGTGAAACCATGCGAGCGGTAAAGTGCATATGTTGCGTGATTAGTAGTCACGCCTGAAAGCTTCACTGTTTTGGCTGAAGTTGCCACCTTCAGAGCCGCTTTGATAAGGGCTGATGGAAGCCCTGATCTCCTCATCTCAGTACGGACATACATTCCCCTGGTAGTGGCGATATGGATGTTTTGGGTAAAGTACTACAACTGACCCCGATGATGCCCAGCAACTTGTTACAGCGCTCTGAAATGAAGAGCTCCAGAAATGAATTTTTCCATGGTAACGGTAGTAACAACGGTCACACGCCGTCACATCAACGTTCTTACTGTTACGATTCCCTATTTGGCTCGGTAACAAAAGTAACACCGCCGGTCTGCTTTTATATCTCTTATACCCTCGCTGTAATTCAATATTGAACGCTTTCCCCGGTACAAGAAACGTGCATATAACTACAGGAGATTACAATGCACGATATTATCAATCAGGCCCGTGAGCTGTTGACAGCAAGACTGCACCGTAATGAGTCCTTGGGGTCCCCCAAAGAAACTGAAAGCTATCTCGCCCTCCAGCTTGGCGACCGTGAGCAGGAAGTCTTCGCGGTCATCTTTCTGGATAACCTTAATCAGGTTCTTCACTACAAGGAAATGTTCTACGGAAGTATCGCTTCCACCAGCGTCTACCCACGTGAAATAGCCCGCTTAGCGCTTCGTCTGAACGCTGCTGCGATTATCTGCTCCCATAACCATCCTTCGGGTCATCCTGAGCCATCAGCGGCTGACAAAGCCATTACCGAACGGATAAAGAACACGATGGAACTGATAGACGTTCGTGTGCTGGATCACGTTGTTGTCGGTGGCGGTCGGACCGTATCGTTTGCCGAAAGGGGCTGGCTATGAACTGCATACTGCCGTTACAGCGTGGTTTCATCGCGATAATGGAAAAGAACCGTAAACCCGGGGAGTGCATCCTCAACTTCCGTTCACCGGATTATTCGTCAGAGGGAGGTTACTGCCCGGTTGAGACCCGTCTGGTCCGTGACACGCTGGACTACGTTACCGAGTATTCCTACTTCGGCTACGAACAGGAAAAGTCATTGGATTTCGACTTTGGTCAGGGTATCGGTTTTCAGGCTTATGGAAGATATACCGACATCCGGAGTTACCGTGAGCTGTTCCTGCTATGGCAGCAAAACTTCATAACCTACTATCGGGCAGGCGTCTATGAGGTCAAATCATGAACTGGAAAGCGTTACTCGTCGAAGCTTTGATTATGGCCTTAACGACTTTTGCAACCGTCTTCTTCCGGGGAATGGCTACACACTATGCACCCGACGAAGATTTCTTCTAATTTCCTCTCACTAATAGACCCCTGCCGCCAGATATACCCTAAAGATCTGCCAGCATAACAACGGTGCAATGCCTCATGAACCCCTGCCACGATGCAGGTTTCGGATTTTGGCAGGTTTTGTGCACCGTAGCATACCTATTGGCAGGGTAAGGGGTTCATATGGCTATTGTTGGCTACGCCCGAGTATCCACCACAGGGCAAAGTTTGGATGTACAAATTTCAGCCTTATCCGGCTGTGAAAAAATCTTTAAAGAAATAATCAGTGGGGCTAAGGATGACCGCCCTCAGTTATTGGCAATGCTGGAATTTGTCCGTGAGGGTGACACTGTACAGGTAACGAAACTTGATCGTCTCGCCCGTAACACTCGCCACCTGCTGGAAATATCTGAGTACCTCCAGAAAAAAGGGGTGGCGTTGAGCATTCTTAACATTGGCATCAATACAGTCACTCCGACCGGAAAACTCATGCTGACTATGATAGGGGCAATCGCCACGTTCGAGAGAGAAATGATTCTGGAGCGTCAAGCTGAGGGGATAGCGCTGGCAAAACTAAAAGGTAAGTACAAGGGCAGAAAGGCCACTGCTCGTAGCAAATCACAGGAAGTTCTGGATATGCTGGATCAAGGACTGAGTAAGCCCGCAATTTCCCGCCAGTTGGGAATAGGTATCACCAGTATTTATCGAATAGTCAGAAACAAACCAAGTTAAAGGAATACAAAATGAATCACGTTTCACTAATAACAGTGCTATCGCTTGTTATAGTCGTCTGTTTCCCCGCAAGAGCAGAAAGTAAAGTAATGGATATAACGTTAATCTGTGAGAAGAGCATAACCGCTGATGTTCATTATGCTGATGATCAAGGATTTATCGACATTAACTCACCAAGTGGCGAGCGAAAAATACATTTACACAAAGCAGATGTTGTCGGTAAATATTCGATTATTACCTTCTATGATGGGTTAGCACTGGCAAAAGTCATGTTTATGAATGGCAGTAAGCTAAATCACTTTGAATTGCAGATAGGTCCACACGGCGAGCTTAATACATGTAAAGGAGTCAGATAATGGTATTTAAAAATCGCCCCGAAGTCCTGTCAGTACTGGCCGTAGTGCTTGCCCTAGCTTCCATCGGTTACGCTAAAGGTATCGTGGGCTATCAGGTCTGGACTACTGACGAAGGTTACAGTTTCGGCTTACAGGTCATGTTTCCCCGAATTATACTTATTCTCAGTGGCTTTATTGGTGCATGCGGTGCATTCGCTATTGCAAATAAATGCAGCCATTCACCAGATAAACCAGGCACTGTATATAAACTAGCATCCACTACAATGTTCATTATTGGTATTGGTCTCCTTGTCTACGGATTCTGGAACTGGAAAACCGACTATCAGGTAATCTACAGCATATTCGGGCCAGTATTTGTCGGAAACGGAATGTTCATTTTCATGCACAGGCTCAAATGGCTTAAAAGTAAAACTGTCTCAGCGTCCTTTGCTGCGGTATTGCTGATACCAGCTTTTGTAGTAGCAAGCATAGGTAGGCCATCTCCGTTTGATGTATGGCAGTTTGTCGTTGTGCTAAATGGAGGAACAGGTTTATTCATATTGATGGCGGCTCTGAGCGGCAGTTTCGTTATGAACAGTATGATCTACCAAAAATTTGGGCGGTAATTTGAAATAGTGATAAGGACAGAATCGAAGTGCGAAGATGATTTATTGTTCATCTATGATTCAATTTGGATGAACATAAAGTCTTGCCTTCGATTCTGCAATCAACACACTTACAACATTTCCCTGCTACTGCCTTGGTAGAGGTACTTCTGGAAGCCAATGAAAGTCTCTCTTACCACATCCGCCGAGCCTAGTTCGGCAAATGCATCGGCTAGGGCATTGTTATATTTGAGTTTGAGTAGTGGTCCAAGTTTGGTCTCATCTAGCTCAGTTACCCCTTCCTTAACATAATGGCCTAGCACAAAACTGAGGAAAGCATGTTGCTTGCTGTCAAATGCCTTGCCGATAATTGTTTCGGCTCGGATGGCTCGCTCTTGCCTGGTTAATGGTTCGCTGGCATAAGCTACATACGCCAAGACATCAAATAGGTCACTTTCCTCAGCCTCAAGAACTTTCTGCATCTCAGTCAATTGATCAGCGCCAAATCCCTTTTCTGCCAAGCCATCGAGCAGTTTCTTACGCGTACTCGGCTCACTCCAGATAGTGCGGAGTTCATCCTCATCCTTGAAAAACTCTGGGAGTTTGCCAAACAGGTTTCCCATAAACTCCGTGGCTGACATTGGGGTACCATCCGGGTGCCAGAAGCTGGTTGCACTCATATGCTGTATTTTGCGGGCCTTGCCGTCTGCCAATTCGATTTTGATTTTTGCCTTCTTGTTGCAGCTACAAGGCTTATTACCGCACAATTGACATTGATCCTCGGGCGTCGGCTCCTTTAGGCATTCACATGGGCGTTGGTTACATACTGCACATATCTTTGCAACGGGTTTTTCGCATGAGCAGGGACTGGTACTACAGACTTCACACTCTTCGGGAGTCAAAGGTTCACCGTCCCATTCTGCATCGCTAAAGTGGTGATGGGCCTTCACAAAGTCATGGATAGTAAAGTAGTTTTTGCCATCATATAGACGAGTTCCACGGCCAATGATTTGCTTAAATTCAATCATTGAATTAATTGGGCGCATAAGAACAATATTACGCACATTGCGTGCATTTACCCCGGTAGACAATTTCTGTGAAGTAGTCAGTATTGTCGGGATCGATTTCTCGTTATCCTGAAACTCTCGTAGCCATTGTTCGCCTAGTGCTGCATCATCAGCAGTAACTCGATGGCAATAATTTGGATTGCTGCTTTTTTTAACCTGATTAATAAGGTCGCGAACAGCCAATGCATGCTCTTGGGTAGCACAGAATACAATCGTCTTCTGGCTCTGATCGATCTCCTGCATGAATATTTCGATTCGCTTACGTTCTCGGGGTGTAATTTCGATAACGCGATTGAAATCCTTCTCAGTGTATACCCGGCCCCGCTCCACTTCACCTTCAACGACTTGATCATCGGATGTATAGATATATTCATCCAAAGTAGTGGCGTGCTGGCGCACCCTAAATGGCGTTAGGAAGCCATCGTTGATTCCTTCTTTGAGTGAATAGGTATAAACGGGGCTGCCAAAATAAACATAGGTATCAACGTTATCTTTGCGTTTTGGGGTCGCAGTCAATCCAAGTTGTACTGCTGGTTTAAAGTAGTTGAGAATATCTCGCCAGTTACTCTCATCATTGGCACCACCTCGATGACATTCATCAATAATAATAAGGTCGAAGAAATCTGGCGGGTAGTCACCAAACACCGGGGATGGTTTGCCCTCGGCATTTGTGCCAGTCATGAAAGTTTGGAAAATAGTGAAGAAAATATTTCCATTCTTCGGTGCTTTCCCTTTCTTTTTTATCTCATCAGGGGAGATTCGTACTAAAGCATCTTCAGGGAAGGCAGAGAAGTCGTTGAACGCTTGGTTAGCAAGAATATTGCGATCAGCCAGAAATAGAATACGTGGACGGCGAGTTGGTTCTTCCTCTTGTTTCCAGTCATTGAGGTTCCAGCGACTATGGAATAGCTTCCAGGCAAGTTGAAATGCGATAAATGTCTTGCCCGTGCCTGTCGCCAGGGTGAGTAAGATCCTATCTTGTCCTTCAGCTAGGGCTCTTAACACCCGCTCGATAGCAATGTCTTGATAGTAACGCCCCTGCCAATAGCCACCTTTATCTTCAAAGGGCACGGCAGTGAATCGATCCCACCACTGGTTTTGCAGCATAAAAGTGGCATGCCATAGCTCATCTGGAGTAGGGAAACTGAGGACTGTTTTCTCCTTACCTGTTTCCATATCGATGGCATAGATACCTTGACCATTGCTGGAGTATGTAAAGCGGATGGTAAGCTTGCTCGCGTAATCTTTAGCCTGTGCTACCCCGGAGGTGAGCGGCTTGTCCCAAGCTTTGGCCTCGATTACGGCTAGCTTAGTATTCCGATATTCCAGTACATAATCGGCGGAGAGCGCATTACCACGTTTGCCATTACCTTCTAATCGTCCCAAGGTGATGAGGTATTCTCGGCGGATACGACTTCCAGGAACAGTACCCCAACCAGCAGCTACCAGCATAGGATCGATATGTTCGGCTCTAGTTTCGGCTTCATTCATAATTGTTACTCTCCCATGCCCAAATCTGTTCGCAAATTTGCTGGATTAACCATTGGCGTTCATCTATATCAGCTTTTCGGAATTTTTCATGTGATTGAAATTTGAGGTTTTGGCTTAATGCCATAGATAAAAAATTCGGGTTGTTTATGTAAGTTTGTGGATGCAACGATTTTGCCAGCAGATTTTCTTTCAGATAGTGCGGGACTTTCTCATGATAGGACATGGCTCCGTAAGATTGATTAGTGCCTCGAGGTAGGAGGAGAAGATCTCCTATTCGATTTCGATAAGTGTCGAATTCATGTTTCTGTTCAAATTCGTCGAAATGTTCTTCAAACTTATCGGCCCAAATATGCTCGACTTCGTAAGGTTTTGAGTTCTCAGCTTGAATAAAGTAAGTTGAAAAATTGCTTTTAAGCCCGGATTGTGACTCGATGTATGCTGTCACGCGCGATAACAAGAACTTAACGAAGTAGCGGTTCTGGCCGTGTAATCGAAATTGGGCCATGCCTTCCCACTTTTCTTGCATTTCTTCAATTTTGTTGCCTAAAACTGAATACAATTCTTCAATACTTTTGCCACGAATGTCCTTCACAAGCGAGTACATAGTGTAGCGAATAGAACTGGCGCCAAAGTTTCTAAAGTTGATGGCTCGCCGTACTGAAAAGGTTTCCAGAAATTTTGCTACTAGATTTATTTTGAGCCTTACCGTTTCTTCGTTGTCCGACGAGCGGAGCGAAGCCAACATTAATGGTAAGCTTAATGAGTCGGCAATCCCCCAGTTGTAGTGGTAGAAAACTTGTTCCCAACGAGGTTTTTCTTCTTTTTGTGCTTCCAATATTTTCAAATAGGCATCTAAATAAAATGCCATTTCAATGTGAACGAATTTTTGGAAGTCGTCTACAGAATTGGCTTTTAACTTGGCTTTACCTATGTTGTCGCGAAACCAATTATGGAAGCGCGTGCCAATTTTCTCGAAATCTTCATTTGACGAGCCAGCTTTGCTCTGCCTGATAGTGTCTGCATATTGACTACGAAACCAGGCCTGAATGAAACGAAGATCTTCCTCCTTACTTTCTTCATGCAAGTTTTGGATAGACTTTTTCCAAAAAGAATTGGCTTTATCGCGACTTTTTTGATCGGGTAAACGAGATAATATGTAGCTCTTTAACATTTCAGTGGCAGTTAGATTCAAACCACGATCATTCATCGACTCGAAAATTGTATAGGCATTTTCGTCAGAATAGGCCGTGATCTCGACCAAAATTACGTTGTATTTCAACCAGTCCAGAAAATAAGGGAATGCTGTAAATTTTATCTCTTCTGGGAAAGCCATTGCGATATCGCCATATCGTTCCACCATGTTGAAAGTAGATTCATCATCACCCTCCCGGACTTCGTAATGACCTTCCTGAAAAAGTTTTTCCAGACAGCGCTTACGTTCTTCTACCTGAATATTAAAAGACTTAATGCCGTATTTTTCTGAGAAAATCATCGGCTCGATGGACTCCTTTCCACCGTTCTGCTTTTGCAAGTTGTTGAGATAAATCAGCAGGAGTGTGAGTGATGTCAGTCGTTGTTGTCCATCAATAATGCTGCGTGCTCCATCTTTACTGGCAACGACAAATGGACCAAGGTAATAATTATTATAATGTTCGACCTCAGATCTCTCATCACCATCCTGATAGGCGGCAAGAAAAGCAGAGCTCAGATCGGTCACCAGTTGCTCAATATGCTTTTTTTCCCAACTGTATTCGCGTTGGAAGTAATCAACCGTGTATTTTCGCTCGTTCAATACTTCAAACACGCAACGGTCATCTGCATCAATCTTGTGGTCATCTTTTCTCATGCTTTATCCTTATAGCTGTCCGCTGAATGCTTGATACAGAATAGATTGTTTCAGCTCATCTAATGCGTCAATTTTACGTTGATAGAGAAATTCAAGACGCTGAGTCTCTGCCTGCATAGTTTCTAGTTGTTCAATTATCCGATGCTGATCACTTATCTTTGTGGGGAAATTGACGCGTAAGCGAGATAGTGCACCTTGATTCAAGCTACGAATGTTGGCACCATTTCCACTATCAACTAATTCTCTACGAATATGAGAGGACTTCAAAAAATGACATAGATATTTAGGGATAACTTCTTCGGTAAATTGCCTAGCACGAATGGTAAAGCCGGAAAAGGTTGTTCGTTCGTGAATTTCACCAATTAATACACAACGCCCAATAAGTTCAGGGTTTCCATTTGAACGGACAAATACTATATCATCTTCCTGTAATGTATCACTTTCAGAAAGAATGCCGTCAGGAATAATTGAATCTAAAGAGTCAAGGGGTGCCCAGTAATGATCTTTGAAATCTTTAACTCCAAGGATATTGATAGGCTGGCCTTTACTAGATTTGGTGAAATTAACGCCGTTGCGAAAATCGGCCATTTCACCTAATGCTTTTTCAAACCAATCCTGACCACGATGACTAAATATTGTCTGCAAGTAGGTTTCGAACAGTGCCCGTGCATTCTGACGATTTTTCTCAGATTTAGCTCGGGCGTATGCTATCGCTTCAAATACGTTAACGAGCAAGGTAACAATACGTTGCTGTTCGCATATGTTAGGAAGAGCAATTTTGATGTTCTGGAGCTTTTGAATTGTCAGAGTATCGACAGTTGCACCATTTCCACGATCCAGCTGTTCGAAAAAGAGAGGAGATTTCAGCCATAAATTTACAAATTGGCTGCTAACTTCACTTTTTTTCTTCATCCATAGAATACTGGCATCTTTGAAGTAAAACCTATCATTCTCTTGGACTACGTAAGAATTGCCAATAGTCCCAATTGCTGTGATAACAATGTCTCCAGCGTCAGGAACTCCTGATTTAGCGGCAAGTTCATTGTAATGTTCTTCAGAGATGAAAAGTTCATTATCGACAAACCCGTCTAACGTTAAACGTGTCACTTCTCGACCACGATAGAACGGTACACCATATTCTTTCCATTGGGATTTTAATACTCGTTTGCTAGAGCCTATCTGGAAAAGTGAGCTTAGAGGTACAGTTGTCTGATTCATACAAGCCCCCGGATACTGGCCAATAACTCTGCACTCTCCTCATCAAGTATCGTAATCTCATCAATGATTTCCAGAGGTGAGCGGTGTATGAGCTTTTCAGCACCATTTGGGTTCTTCACCGTCAAATCATAATTTCTGCTTATGATATCAGATATATTTAGACTCCAGCTTTTGTCTGAGTCAGCAAAGCCTGCTTGAAACGTTACAAATTCCGTTAGATCTTCATCATTCAACGGATTGGTTTTACCCAAGTTACGTCCTGGCTCGAGCTGATAGAACCACACCTTATTGGTTGGCGTACCTTTATCAAAAAACAGTACTACGGTTTTCACTCCAGCGCCTAGGAAGGTCCCACCGGGACAATCTAAAACGGTATGTAGGTTGCAGCTCTCCAACAGTAATTTACGTAGGGCCACGGACGCGTTATCTGAGTTGGAAAGGAAAGTGTTCTTGATAACAATGGCGGCACGACCGCCCACTTTTAGTATCTTGATAAAGTGTTGCAAAAACAGGAATGCTGTTTCGCCAGTACGGATCGGGAAGTTCTGTTGTACTTCTTTGCGTTCCTTGCCACCGAATGGTGGATTGGCGAGTATCACTTCCATCCGATCCTTTTCCTGAATATCCGCCAAATTCTCGGCCAGAGTATTAGTATGTTGGATATTAGGCGCTTCGATACCATGCAGAATCAGGTTCATAATGGCAATAACGTAGGCGAGGCTTTTCTTCTCCTTGCCGTAGAAGGTCCGAGTTTGCAGTGTATTGAAATCGGCGGTAGTGAGATTTGGATTTGCTGACAAGTAGTCGTGGGCTTCACATAAGAATCCCGCCGAGCCACAAGCCCCATCGTAGATACGCTCGCCAATGCGTGGCTTGACCACCCGGATCATTGCACGAATCAGTGGGCGAGGCGTGTAGTATTCACCACCGTTACGTCCGGCGTTTCCCATCCGCTTGATTTTATCTTCATAGAGAGCTGAGAGTTCGTGCTTCTCGACCTGTGAGCGAAAACGTAATTCGTCGATATAATCGATGATATCTCTTAAGGTGTACCCACTACGGATTTTGTTTCTAATCTCGCTGAAGATCTCCCCAATCTTGTATTCAATGGTATCCGGGCCACTGGCTCTTTGCTTGAAACCCTCGAGATAGCCAAACAAATCTTTGTCTACGAATTCAATCAGGTCATCGCCTGTTAAAGCAACATTGTGGTCAATCTTTCCATCCGCCCCCTTAGGAGCCGCCCAGCGGGACCAACGATAGCGCGGGGACAGGATAGGGGTGTAGGTTTTTCCTTCCAGCAGAGCTTCATTTTCTTTGTCCTGTTCAAGTCCATCGAGATACTTGAGAAACAGTAACCATGAGGTCTGTTCGGTATAATCCAGTTCTGAACTACAGCCAGACTCTTTGTGCAGGGCATCGTCAATATTTTTAAAGGCTTGATCAAACATGAATGGTATCCGAGTAATTCACTGAGTAAGGATCTGCCGTGACAGGCACTTACAGCTAATAGATTGAGTTGGCTACTATTCTATCGCTTACAGAAGTCGCTATAAACAGGCATTGGGTTGTTTTGAAGTATTATTGGATGTACATGAGTGATATGGGAGAAATTTGACAGACCCCTACCCAACTTGCGGCGCCAGCAACAAAGTTGGTGAGCTAGGCATCAGAAAGGCATCGTACTCAGTTTTGTACGGCGATAATGCCTGGAAGCAATAAAGCTAAGAAAGAGTTTAAAAAACATAATATAATCAGTATCCTATTAGATGTTTCACATCTCGTTCAATACAGAGTTGTCCCTTTACACTGGGCAGGTAAGTTTTTGAGGTGCCTTTATCAATGTCTGAGTTCATCCATCCCATTACGCAACTTGTGCATAGTACGGTACGCATTGAATGTACAGATTCACAAAACAGAATCTCATCAGGTTCCGGCTACATATTCATGTTTTGCGAGACAGAGGAAACGGCAATTCCTTGTGTAGTAACAAACAAACATGTTACCGAAGGTGCGATTCGTGGAGTTTTCCATTTAACATTAAAAAATGAAGACGGTACCCCAGCACTGGCGATGCATGAAGCTGTTGTTCTCGACGAATTGGAAAAATATTGCATCCCCCACCCGATAGCTGCAATCGATCTGGTCGCTTTTCCTATTGGGCCAATCTTGAACAGTGCAAGTAAAGAAGGACGAGCCTATCACTTTGTACCTCTTGGTAAACAGATGTTAGCGAGCAGCGAGCTTTTAGAGTCACTTCCCCCAATGGAGGAGATCGTAATGATTGGTTATCCGAACGGGTTATGGGATCAACTTCATAATCTGCCAATCATCAGAAAGGGGATTACGGCCACTCATCCCAAGCTGAAGCTGAATGGAAAACCTGAATTTCTCATTGATGCGGCTTGCTTCCCAGGGTCTTCGGGGTCACCTGTTTTTTTGGCAAATATTGGGAGTTATGTTAGCCCAGATGGTGCATTGTGTGCAGGAACTAGAATTGCATTACTTGGTACGCTATATGCGGGCCCTCAGCATACGACTAGCGGGGAAATTGTTGTTGTTGATGTTCCTACTGATACGAAACAGATATCAGTAGGAAGTATCCCTAATAACCTTGGGTACGTAATTCAGGCAAGTGAGCTTCTGGTTCTTGAAGATGCCGTAAAACAAGCCCTTCAGCTGGTTCCGAAGATGTCGCGAAATGCTCCTTGTCCCTGTGGAAGTGGACAGAAGTTCAAAAGGTGCTGTGGTGTCCTTGGCTAACTCATTTTTGAAAGTGGACTAAGCTATCTGATTCACTTCATTAAGGCACTTGTAATAAAAACTGCTCGCAATTTTTAATCCCGAACATCACCCACTGCGTGCTCATTGCCCGATCCTTATTGTCCTGTGAGAAGTAAAAGCTAAAAAAGCAGCCAAAGCGCGAGTTTACCATAGTGTGATCCGTTGCGGCAGTTGCCGGGGCGCGGGAATCTGACCCGCGATCGTGTCGTGAAAGCCACCGTTTATCCTCGGGTAACCGCTGTCAATTTCTCAGGTAATCATTACCTTGCTTAGCATTATTTTATTCGGAATTTCGCCATGCAGATAAAATAGTCTACCGCTGGGCTTAAAATAAATTATTTTCAATCGGGTTAAGGAGTTGCTGAAAT
>Ga0256409_1000540_pt1 | contig 21670 bp, 18 predicted proteins | sample PhySR1_FD_185981 | JGI IMG/M metagenome (GOLD analysis project Ga0256409, IMG submission 185981) | Leaf surface microbial communities from sunflower plants in UC Gill Tract Community Farm, Albany, California, United States - DLSL S.R1 | ecosystem: Host-associated > Plants > Phyllosphere >...
GTCCTGTTCAAATCCAAAACATCACTATAGCGCCCAACGCATTAGGAAGGAAAACTTATGACTTAACGTGTTGCGATACAAGGTGATGCAGACAGCGGGCGGGGGACTGACTGGCGGTAAAAAAGCGGATAAGAAGGGGCGATAAACCTGCCAGCGCGGGGCTGGCAGGCGGCTGTCAGGAGATAAAGTTTTTACCCTGCTTCAGCACCACGTCACAGGCTTTGGTTTTGAGCTTCTCGCCCATCGGCGAGTTGCTGAGGCTTTGCAGGTTCAGTTGCTGGCCATTGCCGGTGTTCAGCAGCCCGGCCACGCCCTGGGTATAATCTGGTTTCTGCTCCTGTGCCGCCGTGGTATTCAGGCCCAGCTTGCTCAGCACCTGATCTTTTACCGACTGCACGTTGTTTTTCACCACGTTGTGCTCCACGCAGTACTGCATCACGCCTGCGGCATTGGTCATGCTGTTGGCGCTCATGGCTTTGTCGTTGCTGTTCAGCAGGCTGGTAATGGAGGACATCGACAGCCCGCCGTTCTGCTGACCTGTTGCACCGTTGTTCTGCTGGCTTAGCTGATTGGCGGCACTGCTCAGTTGATCCTGCCAGCTTGCAGCTGACGCATTGCCCGCCAGCAGCAGAGCTGCCAGGGCGCAGGCGATATGGCGCTTGTTCATTTCGACCTCGGTTGGGTTTTATGCTTCGTGCTGTTAAGAGGCGGTGCAGATGAGAAAGTTCCGACGTGATCGTAAGGAGAAGGCGGTTTGGGAGGATTCTGGCAGCGGCGCAGGGCGGGTTTATCAGGTTCCGTGTGTTTTTTCGCCGCTTAGCGCACATCACAGCGGAATTGGGTTGCTTGCTGGGCACGTAACGGTATAATCCCCAACGTTTTCCGCATCCTCTTCTGTGCCGAAGTGGCGAAATCGGTAGACGCAGTTGATTCAAAATCAACCATCGAAAGATGTGCCGGTTCGAGTCCGGCCTTCGGCACCATCGGAACATCAATAGACGTCAACGGACGTCTTTTTTTGTGCCTGAAATCCAGTATCCGCAAGGCTTTCCTCACTTTTTCACTCAACCTAAGTCAACCTGATTCAATCTACATCAACTTAATGATGCGGGTACAACTGCGGGTATATTCCGGTTCGATAATGTTTGTACCCACACAGAACCCTTGAAAGTATACTCATTATGGCTCTGAGTGATGTGAAGGTTCGTTCGGCTAAGCCTGAAGCAAAAGCCTATAAACTAACTGACGGTGAAGGCATGGTTTGCTGGTTCACCCTAACGGTTCCAAATACTGGCGGCTACGTTATCGCTTCGGTGGTAAAGAGAAGATGTTGGCGCTGGGGAAATACCCTGAAGTTTCGTTGGCGGATGCCCGGGCACGCCGGGATGAAGCCCGTAAGCTATTAGCGAATGGCGTCGATCCCAGTGAGAACAAGAAAGCCGTAAAGGTAGAGCAGGAGCAAGAGGCGATAACGTTTGAAGTGGTAGCCAGAGAGTGGCACGCCAGCAATCAGAAGTGGTCTGCATCGCATAGCGCTCGTGTATTGAAAAGCCTCGAAGATAATCTCTTTGCTGCCATCGGTAAGCGGAACATTGCGGAACTGAAGACGCGGGATCTTCTTGTACCCATCAAAGCGGTGGAATCATCCGGACGACTCGAAGTCGCGGCTCGTTTGCAACAGCGGACTACCGCGATTATGCGGTTTGCTGTGCAGAGTGGTTTAATCGACTACAACCCCGCGCAAGAGATTGCTGGTGCGGTTGCTACGGCGAAAAGAAAGCACCGTGCGGCTCTGGAGCTTAACCGCATACTTGAATTACTTCACCGCATTGATCATTACTCCGGCAGGCCGTTAACTCGACTGGCTGTCGAACTTACCTTGTTAGTCTTTATCCGTTCAAGCGAACTGCGGTTTGCCCGCTGGTCAGAAGTCGATTTTGAAAAGGCCATGTGGACGATTCCGGGTGAGCGTGAACCGCTGGAAGGTGTTAAACATTCTCAGCGTGGTTCAAAGATGCGGACGCCACATCTTGTTCCCTTGTCGCGTCAGGCCTTAGCTATTTTGGAAAAGATCAAAGGCATGAATGGAAACCGAGAGCTGATCTTCGTTGGCGATCACGATCCGCGTAAGCCGATGAGTGAGAATACGGTTAACAAGGCTCTACGAGTGATGGGTTATGACACGAAAACGGAAGTATGTGGACATGGCTTCAGGACCATGGCGTGTGGTTCTTTGATTGAATCGGGATTGTGGTCGAGGGATGCAGTAGAGCGACAGATGAGCCACCAGGAGCGTAGTTCTGTACGGGCGGCTTACATCCATAAGGCTGAAGACTTGGGAGGCGAAGGCTGGTGGTGCAGTGGTGGGCGGATTATCTGGATGCGAATCGAGAAAAAATCTTTTCTCCTTTTGATTATGCAAAAATCAATAACCCATTAAGCCAGAATAAGTAACTGTGCAAGAAAGCTGATAGCCCTATTAGGCTCGAGTAGATTTAATCGGCTTTGAGGCTACAGTCACGCCTTGTGATACCTGACCCAGCTATCTAGTAATGATCGCTGGGTCAGGTATAAAAAATGTAAATATATGATAGTCACAAATAAGCGATATCAGATGGCTGATTTGCTCTCAGATATTTTCTTTGTTCGAAAACCGTGCAATCAGAGCCACTGAACATCTTACTCATTGAACCCAACGTCAATTTTAGCTAATTTAGCTAAATTATCTAGCATTTCCACGGATACCAGCCTTTATGAATGAAAATGAAATATACCATCGTATCCTGCAAGCGCTATCCGGAGCACCACGTAACCAATATACCGTCGAGCTGCATCTGCAAATGATCAAATATGCCGACGAACTGGAACACATTACGGCAAAAGCCTTTTGCGAAGGCACCGGTCTGAGCCAGAGTCTCGGTACTGAATTCAGCAAAATGCGTAACTTAACCCGTCGGCTGAAAGCCGCCGGACTGAACACCGATCTGCTGTAATCCGCTTACGGCACGTCATCGCGCGAAACGAGATATTTAATGGCTATCAAGAAAACCGAACTCTACTCCTCCCTGTGGGCAAGCTGCGACGAGCTGCGCGGCGGGATGGATGCCAGCCAGTACAAGGACTACGTACTGACCATGCTGTTTATGAAGTACGTTTCCGACAAATATAAAGGCGATCCCTACGGGATGATCGTTATCCCGAAAGGGGCCAGCTTTGACGATATGGTCGCGCTGAAAGGCAATAAAGAAATCGGCGAAAAAATTGACATCATTATGCAAACGCTGGCGGAAGAGAATGGCCTGAAGGGCGTTATCAGCGAAGCCAGCTTCAACGATGAAGACAAGCTCGGCAAAGGCAAAGAGATGATTGACCGACTGTCAAAGCTGGTCGGCATCTTTGAGGGGCTGGATCTTTCCGGCAACCGGGCCGAAGGCGACGATCTGCTGGGCGATGCTTATGAGTACCTGATGCGCCACTTCGCCACCGAATCCGGTAAAAGCAAGGGGCAGTTTTACACGCCAGCGGAGGTGTCACGCGTTTTGGCGAAGGTGATCGGCATTACGCCCGATACACCGCAGGATGCCACGGTCTACGACCCCACCTGCGGTTCCGGCTCACTGCTGCTCAAAGTCAGCGATGAAGCCCGACGCGGGCTGTCGATCTTCGGGCAGGAGATGGACAACGCCACCAGCGCGCTGGCGCGGATGAACATGATCCTGCACAACAACGCCACCGCGAAAATCTGGCAGGGCAATACCCTGAGCGATCCGCAGTGGAAAGAAGCAAACGGCAAACTGAAAACCTTCGACTTCGCCGTGGCGAACCCGCCATTTTCCAATAAAAACTGGACCAGTGGACTGGATCTGAAGAAAGATCCGTTTGAGCGCTTCGTTTGGGGCGTTCCACCGGAGAAGAACGGCGACTACGCCTTCTTGCTGCACATCATTAAGAGCCTGAAAAGCACCGGTAAAGGGGCGGTGATCCTGCCGCACGGTGTGCTGTTCCGCGGCAATGCCGAGGCGAATATCCGTGAAAACCTGATCAAGCAGGGCTATATCAAGGGCATTATTGGCTTACCGGCTAACCTGTTTTACGGCACCGGCATCCCGGCGTGCATTATCGTAATTGACAAAGAGCACGCCCACAGCCGCAAAGGCATTTTTATGATCGACGCCAGCCGGGGCTTTATCAAGGACGGCAACAAAAACCGCCTGCGCAGCCGGGATATTCACCGCATTGTGGACGTGTTTAACCACCAGCGCACGGTGCCCGGCTACAGCCGGATGGTGCCGTTAAGCGACATCGCCGGGAATGATTATAACCTGAATATCCCCCGCTATATCGACGGTGGCGAACCGGAAGATTTGCACGATCTGACCGCCCACTTACAGGGCGGCATTCCGGCGCGCGATGTGGATGCCTTACAGGATTACTGGCAGGTATTCCCTGCCCTGCGCGACGTGCTGTTTGTCGACGATCGCCCCGGCTACTGTCGGGCACAGGTAGAGGCACAGCAGGTGAAGCCTACCATTCTGGCACATCAGGAATTTAAGGATTTTGCCACCCGCAGCCTGCTGCCGTTTAAGGCATGGGTGAAAGAGGCGGCGCTGGCAGATATTGGCAAAGGTGATAAACCGAAGGAACTGATCCGCGATATCAGCGAGATGCTGCTGGCGCAGTATGCCAACAGCGAACTGCTGAATAAATACAGCGTGTACCAGATCCTGATGGACTACTGGGCCGATGCCATGCAGGACGATGTCTATGTGATCACGCAGGACGGCTGGCAAGCCGCTGCACAAATTCGCGAACTCCAGCCGGTAAAAGGCAAGGACGGCAAAAACGTCTGGAAAGAAACGCACGATTTTGAATTTGACAAACGGCGTTACAAGGCCGACGTGCTGCCCCGTTCACTGGTGGAAATTCGCTGTTTCCCGGAACTGCTGGACGCGCTGAACCGCGCACAAGAGCGCAGTGAAGAAGCCAGCCGTCAGTTAGCCGAGTTTATCGAAGAGCAGGCCGGAGAAGACGATCTGCTAGCCGAGGCGAAGAACGATAAGGATAAGGTGACGCAAAAACTGGTCAATGCCCGTCTGACAATATTGAAAAAAACCACCGCTGACCCGGATGAGCTGGCAGCGCTGACCCACAGCCAGACGCTGATTAAAGCAGAGGCGAATGCGAAAAAAGCGCTGAAAGCCGCGCAGGAAGCGCTGGATCGCGCAGTGTTTAAACAGTATCCCACGCTGGATGACGCAGCGATCAAAGCGCTGGTGGTGCAGGACAAATGGTTGGCGACGTTGCAGGCCGGAATTAAGGCTGAGATTGAGCGCATCACCCAGCAACTGGCGGAGCGCGTGAAGGAGCTGGAAGAGCGCTATGTCGAGCCATTACCGGCGCTGGAAGCTTCTGTTGAAGCGTTGAGCGAGAAGGTGTCCGGGCATTTGCAGGCGATGGGGCTGGTGTGGTGATGGTGGATTTAATGGTGAGTGAGCATCAGTCGGGTACGGCGGGGAAAGACGTGCCTGCGGGGTTTAAGCTGACTGAGGTGGGGGTTATTCCGCAGGACTGGGAAGTAAAGACCATTGGACAACTGAACCCATTTATCACAAGTGGCTCCAGAGGCTGGGCTGACTTCTATGTAGATTATGGCGACCTGTTTGTTCGTATCACGAATATGAGCCGAAATTCTATCTATTTGGATACTAAAACATCTGAAAATAAATTTGTTTCTCTTCCTGCTACCTCAACAGAAGGAAAACGAACACAACTTAATAATGGCGATATTTTAATCTCTATAACAGCAGATATAGGAATTATTGGGTATATCGACGAATCCATTGCGAAGCCTGCATATATTAACCAACACATATCCTTAGTTCGATTTGATGATGATTCTATTGATAATAAATTTATCGCATATTTCTTAGCCAGTGAGAATGTGCAGAAAAAATTCCTCGCAAACTCCGATGTGGGCGCTAAAGCGGGAATGAACCTTAATGGTGTGCGGTCAATCATTTTTGCCGTTCCAACCATACAAGAACAATCAGCTATTGCTGAAGCATTGACTGATGTTGATACCCTTATCGTTGAACTGAAAAAAGTCCTGGCCAAAAAACAGGCCATCAAAGCAGCCACAATGCAGCAACTACTGACGGGTAAAACCCGTTTGCCGCAGTTTGCGTTGAGAGCCGATGGGACGGTTAAGGGGTATAAAAAGAGTGAATATGGAGAAATCCCTGTCGATTGGTGTTTTGTAGAGCTTGGTAATCTGTTTGAACAAACCATAAATAGAAAAACAATAGATTCCACTGAGGAAATATCCTTTATTGGAATGCAGGATGTTTCAGATAAAGCACAGCTATCCACATATTTATTAATGAAAAAGTGCGATATCAAACCCGGACTTACTTATTTTGAGAGAGGTGATGTCCTTGTAGCAAAAATCACCCCTTGCTTTGAAAATGGTAAAGGGTGCTATACCCAAACGCTGACAACTAACATTGGTTATGGAAGCACAGAATTTCATGTTTTGAGAGCCAAACCAAATGCTGATCCTGAATTCATTTATTACTGGACGACGGATATTCATTTCAGATCGACCTTGAAAGCTGAAATGGTCGGTAGCGCAGGACATAAGAGAGTTCCATTTCATGCCATTCAGGCTTATAAAATACCATGTCCAGAAAATAAAGAAGAACAAACCGCCATTGCCGCCATCCTCTCCGATATGGATAAGGACATTCAGACCCTGCAACAGCGTCTGGACAAAACCCGCCAGCTTAAACAGGGGATGATGCAGGAACTGTTAACAGGAAAGACTCGGCTCACAGAAAGGAACTAGACCTATGTCAGATATTCGCACACAGCAATTTCTTTATCACTTAACGGATCTTGACAATCTGGAAGATATTTTCTCCGAAGGGCTAAAATCTCGCAGCCTCTTGCGTGGTTTTTCAGATATTGCCGATCCTGAAATCATAGCTTCGCGCAGTGCTTTACGTTTGCAAGAGTACGTTCCTTTCCATTTTTTTGCCCGAAACCCTTTTGATGGCAGGGTTCATCGTAATAATCCAGATAAGACGTTCGTCCTCATTGCTGTTCGTCGAAGCTATGCGCAGACAAATAGCTGGTCAGTCATTCCCAGACATCCGTTATCTGGTTCAGCGATTACTTTGCTTGATTATGAAACGGGTATGGCTACCATTGACTGGGAAACCATGAACCGACGTGAATATGGGGATGACAATTGCAAGTGTGTTTGTATGGCTGAGTGCCTGTCTCCAGCCACTGTAACCGCAAACAATTTTCATAGCATCTATGTTCCAGATGCAGCAACAGAAACAGTTGTTAACGCCTTGAAGCAAAAGTATAGACTCGATATGTATGTCAACATCAATTCTCGTATGTTCCCGGGAGCCTGATTGTGGCCTATGACTACAGCGCCAATCTCAACCCGGAAAAAGCCCTGATCTGGCGCATTGTCCATCGGGACAATATCCCGTGGATACTGGACAACGGTCTGCACTGCGGCAACAGCCCGGTTCAGGCGGAAAACTGGATCAATATCGGCAACCCGGAGCTGATCGGCAAACGCGCCGGGCATCCGGTGCCTGCCGGTACAGGCGGGACGCTGCATGACTATGTGCCGTTTTACTTTACCCCCTTCTCGCCGATGCTAATGAACATCCGCAGCGGGCGCGGCGGCATTAAGCAGCGCCCTAATGAAGAAATCGTCATTCTGGTCAGCAGCCTGCGACACGTGGCGGCACAACAAGTCCCCTTCGTGTTTACCGACAGCCACGCCTACTATAATCTGGCGAATTACTATACCGATCTAAACAATCTGCACCGGATCGACTGGCCCATCCTACAGGCGAGGGATTTCCGTCGCGATCAGGACGATCTTGCCAAGTTTGAACGCTATCAGGCTGAGGCGTTAATCTGGCAGCACTGCCCAATCACACTGCTGGTCGGGATGATTTGTTACAACGATGGCGTCAGGTTACAATTAGAGCAGTGGCTGTCGCAACGCAATCTGTTAATGCCCGTTCACGCACGGGCCGGGTGGTACTTCTCATGATGACATATACACAAGGCAATTTACTGGATGCGCCCGTGGAAGCACTGGTGAATACGGTTAATACCGTCGGTGTCATGGGTAAAGGCATCGCGCTGATGTTCAAAGAGCGCTTCCCCGACAATATGAAAGCCTATGCCCTCGCCTGCAAACAAAAGCAGGTCATGACAGGCAAGATGTTTATTATCGAAACCGGCGAACTAATGGGGCCGCGCTGGATCGTCAACTTCCCTACCAAGCAGCACTGGCGCGCCGACTCCCGCATGGAGTGGATTGAAGACGGCTTGCAGGACTTACGTCGCTTTTTGATCGAAGAGAACGTGCGGTCCATCGCTATTCCCCCGCTGGGTGCGGGCAACGGCGGCCTGAACTGGCCGGACGTCCGGACGCGAATTGAATCTGCGCTGGGCGACCTTCAGGACACAGAAATCCTGATTTATGAGCCCACCGAAAAATATCAGAATGTCGCCAAGAGCACCGGTGTAAAAAAGCTCACCCCCGCCAGAGCGATGATCGCTGAACTGGTGCGCCGCTACTGGGTGCTGGGCATGGAGTGCAGCCTGCTGGAAATTCAGAAGCTGGCATGGCTGTTACAACGCGCCATTGAACAGCATCAGCAGGAAGACGTTTTAAAGCTGCGCTTTGAGGCGCACTATTACGGCCCGTATGCCCCCAACCTGAACCATCTGCTTAACGCGCTGGATGGCACTTATCTGAAAGCCGAGAAACGCATCCCGGACAGCCAACCGCTGGACGTGATCTGGTTTAACGATCGGGAAAAAGAACACATCAACCTCTGGCTGAATAACGAGGCCAAAGAGTGGTTACCGGCACTTGAGCAGGTCAGCCAGTTGATTGACGGCTTTGAATCGCCGTTTGGTCTGGAGCTGCTGGCAACCGTTGACTGGCTGCTGACCCGAGGAGAATGCCAGCCCACTCTGGATTCCATAAAAGAGGGACTGCATCAGTGGCCTGCGGGTGAACGCTGGGCCAGCCGTAAGATAAAGCTCTTTGATGATAAGAATCTGCAATTTGCCATCAACCGCGTGATGGAGTTCCATTGCTGAACATTTAGGGAGAGCGCCCTTTGAGCACTATCGGCCAGCGCGAACGCGCCACACAGCAGCGTTTGATTCAGTTTTTTGTTAAGGATTTAGGATACCGCTATCTGGGACGAAGTGCCGGGTATACCGGGGACAGCAATATCGACACGGACATACTGAGCGCATGGCTGAAACAGCGCGGCGTCAGCGATACCCTGATCACCCGCGTACTTCGGCAACTGGATTCCGCCGCCGCGCTGGGCGAAGGTAAAAAGCTGTATTACGCCAATAAAGAGGTCTATCGCCTGCTGCGTTACGGCGTGAAGGAAAAGGAAGGCGCAGGTGAGCAGAATCAGACCGTGTGGCTGATTGACTGGGCAAATCCTGAAGCCAATGATTTCGCCATCGCCGACGAGGTGACGGTCAAAGGTGAATACAGCAAGCGCCCGGATCTGGTGCTGTACGTTAACGGCATCGCGCTGGGCGTGATTGAGCTTAAACGCTCGTCTGTCCACGTTAGCGAAGGCATCCGGCAGAATCTCGATAATCAAAAGAAAACCTTTATCCGCAATTTCTTTACCACCATGCAACTGGTGATGGCAGGTAACGATACGCAGGGACTGCGCTACGGCACCATCGAAACGCCGGAAAAATATTATCTGGAGTGGAAAGAAGAGAATACCGGCACATACACGCATAAACTCGACTTTCATTTAAGCCGCCTTTGCAGCAAATCAAGGCTGCTGGATATCGTCCATAACTACATGGCCTTTGAGGCTGGAGTGAAAAAACTCTGTCGCCATAATCAGTTCTTTGGCGTCGAGGCAGCTAAACAGCATATTGCTCGTCGTGAAGGCGGGATTATCTGGCACACGCAGGGATCGGGTAAAAGCCTGACGATGGTCTGGCTGGCGAAGTGGATTCGCGAAAACGTCCCGAATTCGCGCGTACTGATTGTGACTGACCGCACTGAACTGGATGAACAGATAGAAAGCGTGTTTATGGGAGTGGATGAAGAGATTTATCGTACTTCCAGTGGCAACGATCTTATCGCGACGCTCAATCATCCTAACCCGTGGCTCATCTGCTCGCTGGTGCATAAATTCGGTCGTCGTAGTGAAGCAGAAGACACAGCGGCAACCGACGACTTCATCACCGAGTTACAGCAATCTCTGACAAAAACGTTCCGCGCCAAAGGCGATCTGTTCGTCTTCGTCGATGAGTGCCACCGTACGCAATCCGGCAAATTGCATAACGCGATGACTGCAATTCTGCCGGAAGCCCTGTTTATCGGTTTTACCGGCACACCGCTAATGAAGAAAGATAAAAAGAAATCAGTGGAGGTGTTCGGCCCCTATATACACACTTATAAGTTTGATGAAGCAGTGGCCGACGGCGTGGTGCTGGATCTTCGCTATGAGGCCCGAGATATTGATCAGTATCTGACGTCTGAGAAAAAAGTCGATGACTGGTTTGAAGCCAAAACGCGCGGCCTGTCGAATTTAGCCAAGACCCAGCTTAAGCAAAAATGGGGCTCAATGCAGAAACTGCTGTCCAGCAAGTCGCGGCTGGAGCAGATCGTTAACGATATTCTGCTGGATATGGATACCCGTCCGCGCCTGATGGACGGACGCGGCAACGCTATGCTGGTATGCAGCAGCGTGTATCAGGCCTGTAAGGTTTACGAGATGTTCAGCCAGACCGATCTGGCGGGAAAAGTGGCGATTGTAACCAGCTTCCGTCCCGATGCGGCCAGTATCAAAGGTGAAGAAACCGGCGCGGGCCTGACCGAGAAGCTGTTTAAATTCTCGACCTACCGCAAAATGCTGGCCGACTATTTTGAGCAAAGCGAAGATAAGGTTGCCGGACGTATCGCCGAGTTCGAACGGGATGTTAAGCAGCGCTTTATTAATGAGCCGGGGCAAATGCGTCTGCTTATCGTCGTGGATAAGCTGCTGACCGGCTTTGACGCGCCGTCCGCCACCTATCTTTATATCGATAAAACGATGACAGACCATACGCTGTTTCAGGCCATTTGTCGGGTAAACCGGCTGGATGGGGAAGATAAAGAGTACGGCTATATTATCGATTACAAAGATCTGTTCCGCTCGCTGGATAAAGCGATAACCGATTACACCACGGGCGCGTTTGACGATTACGATCGGGATGATGTTGATGGCCTGCTAAAAAATCGTCTGGAGCAGGCGAGGCTGGATCTCGACAGCGCGCTGGAGGTAGTTCGCAGCCTGTGCGAACCCGTCAGGGCACCGCGCGATTTGCCAGACTATCAACACTATTTCTGCGGCCAGTCAGGGGAAAACCAGACGATATTAGGCGAAAAAGAGTCGCTGCGCCTATCGTTCTATCAGAATATCGCCCGCTTGCTACGCGCTTACGCCAACCTGGCAAATGAAATGCAGGAAGCTGGTTATACCGATGAAGAAGTGGAAAGCATCCGAGCCGAAGTCGCTAAATTCGAGAGACTGCGCTACGACATTAAGCTGACCAGCGGCGATTTGCTGGACATGAAGCGCTTTGAACCCGCCATGCGCCACCTGTTGGACATGTACGTTCGCGCCGACGGTAGCGAAGTGCTGATGGATTTCGAAGAGTTAAGCCTGATTGAGCTGATTGTTGAAAAAGGCGCAGCAGCAACCGCGGCTCTACCAGACGAGATCCGCAACAATCAGGATGCGATGGCGGAAACCATCGAAAACAACGTGCGTAAAACCATCGTGGATGAAAACCCGGTGAACCCAAAATACTACGGGCGCATGTCGCTTTTGCTGGATGAACTGATTACCCTTCGCCGCCAGAATGCGCTTGATTATCAGCATTACCTGGAGCGTATCCGGGATTTGAGCAAGCAGGTCATCCGTCCGGAACAAACCAACGGAGCATCCTATCCTGAAACAATGGATACACAGGCAAAGCGTGCGTTTTATGATAACTTCGGTCATGACGAGGTGCTGGCAACCCGTATTGATACGACAATTCGCTATACTAAAAAAGCGGAGTGGATTGGCGATCGTTTTAAGGAACGAGAGCTTGCCCGTGCACTACGCGAAGAAACCGCCAGTTATAACGTCAATATTGATGACGTTCTTGAGCTTGCCCGCAAGCAAAAGGAATACCACTGATGCCGGTCATGCAGATAGGCACGCTGCTCTTGCAGGTTAATCGTAAAGCGATTAAGAACCTGCATATCAACGTCCTGCCGCCCGACGGCAAAGTCCGCGTTTCTGCCCCGGAACACATGACGGAAATGGCGATACGGATGGCTGTCGCTTCCCGCTTTCGCTGGATCCGAAAGCAGCAGCAGGATTTTGCCAGACAGCCCCGTCAATCTGAGCGGGAGATGGTCAGCGGAGAGTGCCACTATCTTTGGGGCCGCAAGTATCGCTTGTTTGTGATCGAACGCCAGGGACGCCATGAAGTGAAGGTCGCGGGAAACAATAAACTCCAGCTTTATATTCAGCCGGGAACCAGTAATGAAAATAAGGAGCTGGTATTAACCGAGTTTTATCGGCATGAACTGAAGCGGCAGGTTGCCAAATTGCTGCCCGAATGGCAGGCCAGAACCGGTGTACCCCCAACGTTCTGGGGCATCAAAAAGATGAAAACCTTCTGGGGTACCTGTAATACCACCACAAAGCGAATCTGGCTCAATCTGGAGCTGGTCAAGAAGCCACCGGAGTGTTTGGAGTATATTCTGGTGCATGAACTGGTTCACCTGCTGGAGCGCCATCATAACGAGCGCTTTCGGCTGCATATGGACCGCTTGATCCCTAACTGGCGCGAGCGCCGGGATTTGCTCAATAAGATGCCGCTGGCGTTTGAGGCGTGGGACTATTAGTCGTTTCCTATTTTGCGGTAGATGTAAACTTAAAGACTTATGAAGTTGTATATTTCAAGGTTGGGGGATGCTTTCGTCAGCGATTAGGGGGGTAACCGTATCAATTGGGCGGTCTTATAAACGAAAGCCAGCTTGTTGCCATCAGTGTCCCTGTAGGGCGTCCATCAAACTATTTGCGGTCGTGCCATCCTATTTATCAAAAGGTTTTCCGACACCCAGTGCCGTCGTGTTATTACCGTTGAATACGCCCCACCATGTGATCTCCTCATTCCGGCCGTCACGGGGATACCCCAGCATATCCATCAGCGGATCGTAGAATCTAATGGCGCGTGGCAGGCCGTTGGTTCCCAGCATAATTTAAGAAAACACTGTCTCTCCTTAATGGATTCAGGGGTGAGTGTAGATAATCATCTCAAATCATTCATCCGCTTTATGGGCCCAGGCGGGCATTGCCGTCAGATAACGTTTTGCACGCTTCTGTGCTTCTTCCGGGCCGACTTTTTGCCAGAAATCAAGGAAGCTGGCTAAGCCTGATACTGCTTCTTCCCAGGGTTTAAGATTGCCGTTGCTGTCGCTGCAATACGCACAATATTGATCGCTGGCACCGTGTGCATCGGGTGTCGACATCGGCATTCCGCAAGCCTGACAGAACTGTTCATGTTGTGACATATGATGCTCCTTATGGTGACATCCTGATTAATAAACATACTGAATATGTATTGTGCAGGTGATGCCTCAGATCAAAGCAAAGGCGAAGCCCCCGGTATTTCCGGTCAGAAATACCGGGAACCTGTTGTTACCTGGCGATGAGCGCGAACACGCCCCAGCCAAAGTATTCCCGCGCGTACGTTACGTGGCGTTTCGGCGAGATGTTTAGCTCGGCCCTGACTTCCGCTACGAAGTCATCATCAGGATTGGCCTCCAGCCAGCGGCGCATGGTCAGCCATTTCGCGGCTTCATACCGGTCCCAGCCTTCCTGGTCTGCCAGTACCATTTCCACCACGTCGTAGCCGAGGTCGTCAAACGCGCTGACAAGCCCTGGAAGCGTCAGGAAATCGCTTGTCGAGCTGACGCCGCAGACCTGGGCTATCTTGTCCGTTGCCGGAAGCTGACGCCAGTAAGGTTCACCAATGAGCATGATCCCACCCGGTTTAAGGCTCTGCGCCAGCAGTTCAACCGTCCCGGCAAACCCACCGGCAATCCATGTCGCGCCGACACAGGCGGCTATATCGCATTTCTCTTCTGGCTTGTGCCTGGAAAGTCAGAAAGGGTTTGAGCACCTGACTAAACTCTAATTCTCTTCTAATCGGCTATATTTTATTTTTTTTAAACACATATGGTTGATGTAGTTCTTATCGTTAATTAAATTTACTGTTAATAGTGTAGTTTTTGCTAATTCATAATTACCCTTGAATTTTTCTGCTAATGGTTAATCTCATTAAGTTGTTGATTTACATAATGACTATTTATTTTTATTCATCTTTAATGGAGTATGAACCCTTCCCATTTTTGATAATATAGCTTTTATTAAAACAAGTTGACAACGCACATGCTAATGTACTTTTTAATTGAGCTCGCTCTACTTCTTCAAAGCTTTTGAAGCGATTCCGAAGTACATCCGTTATTTCATCTAAAACTAATTTATTACCTGGTTTTCTCAGTACAATCCATGCCTGAATGATAGCTAGCGTACTCCTGTAGAGGAGTTTACCTGCGGGTAATGGTTCGCTTAGGATTTTCGAAGAGTGCGATTTTTCGAATGCTTGTTGCCGTGCTCTGACCGCGACCAATGGTATAGGTAAAATATCTCTTTTGTATGCCATTTCAGGTAAATGCAAATCTTTTTGTGAAATAATTAAATCTAAATTTTTAATATTATCTAAGTCTTCTATGGTTGGTGAAGGGATTATTTTTTTATTTATACATAGGATACATGATTTTTCATATGCCAAAAGAGAAATTTTTCTGCAAGTTGAACAGTGTTCAATTGATAAAGGGGAGGCGGATTCACGTATTTCTGTTTTTTTTTCTTGGTTTGAAATATAATAGACTGTTTTACGCGATTTACCAAACCAATATAATATAGGCCATTTGTGATAAGAGGAAAGATAATCTATCCATGTTTCTGATGGTGAGTTTTCTTGATCGAAATCAATAAGCCAAGATGATAGCTCTTCAGACCATGATAATTCTATAGTGTTCAGCCTTAAATTCTCTTTGGTAAAAAAATCTCTCATTAGGTGTTTTGATAAGGAACTACGATTAGCCTTCTTAATGGCCTCTTGGTTTTCTTGTTTGCTAACTAGTTTTTTTAAAAATGTGTGCTCTTCTTTCCATGCTAATCTTTCCGCCTCATAAATTGCAGTAAAGGCAGTTGTAGCTCTTGAGTAAGCACAAAATAATTGGGCATCTTCCATGTTTGAGGCGTTGAATGCAATAACTACCGGTGACTCCATTCCTCGAAAACGCGAAACAGTTTCAACATTAATTTGAAATGTATTCAAACCATCTTGCAAAAGTTTTTTCTCTTGATCATTTGTGACAAGAACGGTAATTTCAACCCCCGACACAGAGTTTTCCTTTAGTTCAACAATTTCCTCAATAAGCTTTTCAATTGGATCGTTAACTACATACTCTTTCAACGTATCAGGTTCATTACATCTTGGTGATGTTATCTGATATGAGGCGGGTTTTATTGCTGTTAAATAATCAGTAATGGCTTTCGGACATCGTGAGACAATAGTTAAATTATAAGTGAATTGAGACTTTATTATTTCTTGTAAATCATTATGGTTGGTTCCTTTCTCAAAGGAAAATGTTTGGGACTCATCACAAAAAACAATGATCCTTTTATTTTCGAACCAGCTAGATAGCGTTCTTAACCATTGATATTGTAATGCCTGCGCTTCATCTACTATCAATGCATCATAATTTCCCATTTTTTCTTTATCTAGCGCTGAAAGTAAATCTTCGCAGCATCCAGATATAAACCATCCTGCTGGTACATCTTTTTTTATGTCTAATTTCTGACGAGCTGAATGGCAAAGCTTGTGCCAAGTTAAAACATCACAAAATCTATTTTTAGTTTGTTGGTTAATGTGTTCTGATAGGCGGTTATTAAATGTAATAAATAAAACTTTTTTTCCTTCGCTTGCTAATCTTCTTGCAAACTCTATTCCGATTAATGTTTTTCCTGTTCCAGGCCATCCAGTAACTACAAACCTTTGATATTCACCTAATAACTCAATAGCCTTGATTTGTTCATTCGTTAGTCTCAACCATAGCTGATTGTCATAAATAATCCTAGCTCCCCAGCTCGGAGTGCCATCAAATTCTGGGCACAAAGTTTTTATGATCAACTTGATACGGTCACTTCCTAAATTATTGTTATTTAGTGCTTGTTTCCAATACTGCATGATGTCAATAGTACGTTTTGCAATGCTGGGGATCTGAGCTTTGTCAATAAAAATTTCCTTATGTGGATTAACAGATGCATCAACCATTGCGGGGCTTAATATCTTATTATCAAAAATACTATCGGGGAAAATAAACCCATAACCAATACGTAACTTTAGAGTTGTTGCGCCGCCTAACCAACGGGCCAGTCCATGCGCATTGTTACGTGTTTGCTTTACTACATCAACATTAGTGTTAGTTTTGATATGGATGAAAAGAGGACCGTCTACACGATATATGCCGCTCTTGACTTCAAAGGCCAGAACGCCATAGGATTGATGCAGAACAAGAAAATCTATTTCTCCACTGGGAGGCAGCCTTATCCCAATTTGCTGAGCTGCCATACTTAACCAAGGCAGGCTATGAATCACAGTAAAATCATCCGGTAATTCATCTTTTAACAAAGCATAAATTGTTTTTTCTCCATAACTATTGTTATCAGTAGGACCGAATGCTGGAATCATCTTAGCCATAATGCTCCCTTTAATCATGCTCTAATCACGAATTTTTTTGTGATTAATTCTTACTATGAAAAATGCGTTTTCTCATTATGCATTTTTTCATGCTATTGAAGGATGCTTGTGGTGTGAAAAACTCTCTATAAATATGGTTTGTAATTTTCATTAATGGTCAGTGATGGTAATGACTAAGACTATATTATTACTTTCCGAGATTTTTTCAAATCTATTTATTGTAATTACCCCACAACAGAATTTTTTGTTTGCGAAGATATTCTGCTGCTTGGTAAGTTTTATCTAATCCAACCACTCAGGCAGCACCTCCCCGTACCATCCCAAATACTGCGCCAGTTCCGGTTTTCTCCGCTCACTCAATATCAGCACCACCTCATTCACAATCCACGCTTTAGCAAGAGCGATCTCTTTCGCCAGCGCATCCGCATTAAACCTGCTATTCAACTGACAATAGCGTCGCGCTATCGCCCGATAGTCTTCTTCTCCGCCCATGCCTTTGACCAAAGGCGCTAAATCTATCGACGGACTACCCAGCCCAAAGCGTTCCCAGTCGAACAGCACCAGTTCGCCATTCTCTCTCTCTCCCCAGTTACCTGCGTTGGTATCACCGGAGATCACGCAGTGTGGTTCAAAAAGAACATTGCTGTGCTTCTGCATTGCCCGAAACTGCCGTTCCGCCTGAGCAGGCAGGCGAAGCAGAGCGAGGCAGCCTTCAAGTGCTGCCTCATCCCACTGATGTGTGCTGAACGTCCATGAGGGATCAGGCGGTACAGAATGTAATCGTGCAATAACGGACAGGAATGCATCGCCTGTAACAGCGTCTTGTTGGATGGGTTCAGGAATGTATTCGAGCACGAGCTTTCGTTGTTCGCAGCAGGCTGATTTCACCACGGGCGTCAGAATGCCAAGCTGAGCCAGAAGGGGAGCGGCATTGTGATAGAAAGCATATTCCACCTCACTTACCGGCTCTTTCTCAATCGCACAGGGCTTACCATCTTCATCCGCAAGTCGTTTTACGCGTGCACTACCCATTTTCGCTATATCGGCGTCGGTCATAGTAACTCTGCATTTACTCTTAACGTTAAAGACCCAGCTCGCCCCCACCTCCGCAGGAGCAAGCCCCATCAACCCCTTACCACTCCGTCAACCCAATCGCCTTCATCACCCGCTTTCTCATATGCACAGGCAGTGACGCCAGTTCCTCAATCGTTCTCACCCGCGTCCCGTTGATCACGTCCCGGGGCTTAAAGCTGATAATGATCCGCCCCCAAGTCACTTTCACATCCAGTTGCACCCCAATGGGAAAACCGGCTTCTCTCAACCAACAGCCTTTCAGGGTAATCGCCGGAATGCGGCGGTAATCTGGAGTGCGGGTCACATAACCCACGGTTGCATAGCGCTGGGTATAGTTTGGCTCTTTAGGTTCAGTGTGGCCTGAAATACAATCGAAAGCAGTCATGATGACTATTCCTCGTAAATAGTGATTGTGATCAGCGATGCGGATGTGTTGCCCCACATTCGTATCGCGCTAAATGACCGGAACATTTAATCAGGCAGGCAAAAACGCAGCGAGAGTGAAAAAAGCAAACTGCGAAAGCGTACGCAGAAATTCCATGCAAACCTCAACGTAATCCATAAGTTTTCGTCGCAGATCTAAATTCAGATAATGGCGAAAAGAAGGGGGAAATATCCGACCATTTCACGCGTCCTCAGCGTCAATCCGTTGTGCTGTTGCCCTTGTCTAAACCGCCTTCGGTACTTTCACCGGGTCACCAAACCCTGAACCAAAAATCCTTCATCAGCCCCTCGCACTCTCCTGGGATCTCCATAACAATTTCCACATCGGCACCGTCAACGCCTTTAGCCATCCACAGGAACAGGAGCTTCCGCTGGTGAAGCGTCATCTGATCGTCGAGCCGTTCGTGACCGTTGCCTTACCGCAATACTTACTGATGGACTGCACGCCGCCGCATCCGTTGGAGCTGGTGCATCATCGCTGCTCGTTCGCCAGCTTGCTGACCGGCAGTAACGACTGAGCTTACGAGATCAATAACGAACGTCACTTTTTCAACATTCCCAAATCGCTTGAGGTCTGTGACAGCAGGCTGTTACGAAAATCGGTGCTTTCAGGGGCTGGGATTGCCTGCCGGAGTATGTTGTCCAGCGTGGTATTTGCAGTGAAAAACTCAACTGCCTTTTTAAAGAGATGAAATCACCGAAATGGATATTAAACCTCTACCATCCGGCCCGCAGCCAAACCGCTGAAGCCAGATGGACAGCCAGAGAGGTACGCCCTTCGCCTGATATCGAAATCCGTTCGAATAATCCTGTAATTACGCAGAATGCTTTGCGACTGTGAGGCCTGTTGATTACTACGAAGATGCAGTGATACTCCGTCATGACTTTATCGCCCTGTGTCGCGGTTATCTTGATAATCTGGTATACAGAACCGTAACGCGCTTAACGTCAGGATAAAAAATGAAAGTCAGCGAAGAAACCCTTATGCAGGCCGGTTTTACGTCACGTGAGCTGGGCAGAATAAAAAACTTTTCACAACGCTCTGGCGATACACTGGGCGAAGCCATTAACGACCTGGCCCGACGCTTTATTATTGCTGCTGTCGCCGTGACATTTTGCCTTGTCGTGTTCTTTATCCTGCTTGTTTTTGGCTCAGCCCAATCGGTTATCCCGGGTGCTATCGGTCTTGCCTGTGGCGCTGCCGTTGCAGCATTCTCCCAGCCACCTGTTATCACTTACAAAGCCTGGCGTTTCAGACGCGTTCAGCGCGGCTGATCGCTGTTTTTGCTGTCGTGAAGCAGTTCGAAAATGACCCTGGCCTTCACCCCGTAGTTCACGATCTTCATTGTCAGCTGTGGCCTGTCCATCGTGTCTATTTTCCGGAAGTAGTCGGTCGGTAGCCACCGAAACAACCGCCATGCTTCAGGTTTACGGAAAGCGCCGGCAATGCCGTACACGCTCGATGCCAGTGTGGCGGCCTTGTAGGCGGCCAGTCCTGTCTCGGGCCTGAAGCCCATAAATTTTGCCGCACCCATAGCGCCGTCAGCAAATATCCCCTCAGAATGAACGCTGTTGCCGTACATAAGATGACTGGCCTCGCGCGTTATGCCGTTTATCCCGTCAATGAACAGTGTGGCACCGGCCAGCATCCCAATCGGGTTCATCGAGGCCACCATTGCCACGCCGCCGACCAGCGTCAGGCCCGACAGAACAATTTTAACGGCTGAAATGACGTACCCGACAATTTTGTCATTCTCGCGCACGAACTCCACTCTGGCATACAATCTGGCCACCTGCGTACGGAGCAAGCGGTCCTGCTCGTTCAGGCTGGCGGCTTCTGCCCGCAGCCTGCTGACGCAGGCTATGCAGTCTTCATCGCTGCTGGCACGACGGGCCAGCGCAAACTGGTCTTCAATGACCTTTTTAATTTCTTCAACGAACTGAATACGTGACAGCCCGTGGTTCAGGTGAAATGAGGCCACGCGGTTAGCCACGTCAACGAGCTTCCTCGCTTCAAGATTTACCATCGTTTCTGCCCAGGCCTGGTTTCTTCCGCCTGAGCGCATCATTGACAGCAGCGCTGCGTCCATTTCCATCTCTCCTGTGATAAAGGTACCGGTTTATGTAGGTAGCTTATTAGTCTGCTTTGCTGTGATGAACTGTATTAGGAAGGGCAAAAAAATTCGCCCCGTATTGCGGCATAGTGTAGAAAATTATCAGCACAGACTCACTTTATGCAACGCCGCTGACTGCTTCGGGGCGACTTTAGTTAGACTGTTTCTGACGGATACATCGCCGCAGGAGGCCCTGAGATGGGCAAATACCAGCGAGCGTGGTCCAATGGAAAGTACATCGACGCAGGCCCAGATCAGGCAGGTTTTGAGGAAGACAGGCTAAAAATTAAGCTTTAAGATTAACGTCGTGGCTTTTCTGCCTCTCCAGCGTTTTAGGCCTTTAAAGAAGTTAGTGCTGTCGTTGTGTTATAAAATTGAAATTTCTCAGCAATTATAAATAACGACATGCATTCTTTTTTATCATTGATTTTACCGCTGGCGCTTATCATTTTACTGATAAAGTATTTTTTTCTGCCGATGTTCAAACGAGACGATTTCTTTGCTGCTAAGGGCGAGTTGAAGAAGATTTCTATCGATAAACCGCTGCTTAACCGTCTTGGGATGAACACGGAGGATTATTATTACGACGCAGATTTTCTCTATCAAAAACGCAAGGAAGACATCCTTAATAAAATCGCGCTGGGCCAAATTATTCAGGTGAGACCGACCGGAACGAAGATCGGCAATCGCTGCGTCTGGCAGGTTCGATACCTCACGGGTGCCTCGCGGACAGAAAAAACAGTCAGTATTCTGAATAACTACTCGCTATTCAATCAGGATTTTGCCGGTTTTCTTTCAGCCGTTCGGGTAGCCAATCCCGAGGCTGAAGTAGAAAAAATGACAATCTGGCGCATATAAACCTTTGGAGGCCGGTGCTGAAATGAGTCCTGAACTAGGCCACGATGGGCGCAAATCATGGTTTCCCGAGGTCGGTCAGGAATCGTTCAAAAACCTCTGGGTTGGCAGAGGAGTAGCAGCTGTATTATGAATTGCATTGGGGCATCGTTCCTTCATAAAGGACTATCACCAATGCTGATAACTGAATCAAAAAATACAAATATTCATTTAAAAAATATGGAGGCATATTTTATGGCGAACATAACATAACGACAGGGAATGAATATGAACGC
>Ga0256409_1000542_pt1 | contig 21586 bp, 18 predicted proteins | sample PhySR1_FD_185981 | JGI IMG/M metagenome (GOLD analysis project Ga0256409, IMG submission 185981) | Leaf surface microbial communities from sunflower plants in UC Gill Tract Community Farm, Albany, California, United States - DLSL S.R1 | ecosystem: Host-associated > Plants > Phyllosphere >...
GCTAATCTGTGAACCATTTCATAAAGCCATGAAATAAACCGCGTCGTTGACGCAAAGAAATGAAATTTTCCATCCATCTGATACTATAGCGCTCATTATGCAGCCATTATTCTAATTATACGGGCAGAAGTGATGAACAATAATCCCACCCAACTTTCTCTCTTGCAGGACGATATTCGTCGCCGCTACGAAACGCTGAGCAAGCGTCTTAAACAGGTTGCGCGCTACATCCTTGATAACAGTAACAGTATTGCTTTCGATACCGTCGCCTCGATTGCTCAGCAGGCTGATGTGCCACCGTCGACGCTGATCCGCTTTGCGAATGCTTTTGGCTTCAGCGGCTTCAACGAAATGAAACAGGTTTTTCGTCAGCACCTGATGGAGGAGACGGTCAACTATACCGAGCGCGCTCGCCTGTTTCGCCAGACCTCCACGGACGACAGCGCCAGTGCGCCTGAAAGTCCGGCGGAAATCCTCAACGTCTTTACCATGGTTAACAGCCAGGCGCTGCAGCAGCTGGCGATGCAGGTTAATCCTGAGCAGCTGAACAAAGCGGTGAAGCTGCTGAATGAAGCTGAGAATATCTATGTCATCGGACTGCGCCGCTCTTTCAGCGTCGCCTCCTACCTGGTCTACGCGCTGCGTCATCTGGAGCGCCGCGCTTTCCTGATTGATGGCCTGGGCGGGATGTTTACCGAGCAACTCAGCCTGGTAAACCCGAAAGATGTGGTGATTGCAATTAGCTACTCGCCTTATGCACGTGAAGCGGTCGAGGTGGTTGAAATGGGTGCCAAGCGCGGTGCGCATCAGATTGCCATTACCGACAGTCAGGTCAGTCCGCTGGCCGCCTTCAGCGATGTCTGCTTTGTGGTACGTGAAGCGCAGGTCGATGGCTTCCGTTCGCAGGTCGCTTCACTCTGCCTGGCACAGACGCTGGCGGTTTCGCTGGCACTGAACAACGCAAAGACCAGCTGAGTTCCACACACAAAAAAGGGCAGCGCGACAGGCTGCCCTTTTTACTGATATGAACGCGGCTTATAAACCGTGATTGCTGTTTATTTTTCAGCGAAGACTTACGCTTTCCGCGGATAGCTGTCGCTGTTCACCCAGGCGTGATCTTTCTCCCAGGTAAATTTCCACAGCCGCACCGGCCCCGCCATCACGTTCAGATAGTAGTTATTGTATCCCGCCAGCGTCGCTACCGGATGATAGCCGCGCGGTACCATCACCACGTCGCGATTATAGGGTGCCATACAGACATCCAGGGAACGGTCGTCGGTGTAGACGCGCTGCATGGCAAAGCCAGGTTCCGGATCGAAACGGTGATAGTAGGTCTCTTCCAGGTAGGTTTCGTTTTCACTCTCCTCCTGGTCGTGCTTGTGGCTGGGATAAGAGCTGGTATCGCCCTCGTTGGTATAGACTTCCACCACCAGCAGGCTATCAGCCGGTTCATTGTCAGGCAGGATATTGTGAACCAGGCGCTGGTTGCGCCCTTTTCCGCGATGCTCAACGCCGACATCGGCTGGTGCAATCAGGCGCGCAGGCAGATTCCCCTGACCGGGCGCATTACAGACCGCCAGCTCAAGATCGCTGTCAGCGTAAACCTCTACTTCATCATCATGCGGCACATAAACGGAATAAGGCGGTACGCGCTCAAAAGGCGACATGCGCTGACCGATACCGGGAAAATCAGCATGGCGGGTTTTTACCGAGGCCAGCCCGGCCACCAGCACCAGACACAGCTCTTTGTCACCACTACTGAGGCGCAGGGTTTCCCCTTTCTTCAGCAAATAGGCATCAAATCCCACATAACGCCAGCCGGCGCGCTCAGGCGTCACATGCTGAATACGACCCTGCGCGTCAGGGGCTTGTGCTTTCGACAGTAAAGACATCCTGATACTCCTCTCTGTCACGATTGACGCTGCGGTGGGCTCGCGGGCGCGGTGCCAGCGAACAAAGCGACCGGCAGATTATCCTGCCGGTCGCGCACCGGGATCAGCGTTGAAATGAATCAGCCTAAGGTTGGCATACTGAATTCAGACACAGTCTGCTGACCGGATGGCCAGCGTACGGTGGCCGTTTTCATGCGGGTATAGAAACGCACGCCATCCGGTCCATGAACATTGAGCGCGCCAAACACTGAACGCTTCCAGCCGCCGAAGCTGTGGAACGCCATCGGCACCGGAACCGGCACGTTGACACCGACCATACCCGCTTCAACGTTCTGCACAAACTCACGTGCGGTGTGACCGTTGCTGGTGAAAATCGCGCTGCCGTTGCCGAATTCATGGCTGTTAACCAGTTGCAGCGCACTGTCGTAGTCCGGCGCGCGCATGATGCTCAGCACCGGCCCAAAAATCTCTTCACGCCAGATCACCATCTCAGAGGTGACATGATCAAACAGCGTGCCGCCGACGTAGTAACCTTCGGCGTGACCTGCAACCTGCACGTTACGACCATCGACCACCAGCTTCGCGCCTTCCTGCTCGCCTTTGTCGATGTAGCCCAGCACTTTCTTCTGGTGCGCCGCCGAAACGACCGGTCCCATCTCATTTTCATCAGCGCCCTGATTAATGCCAGGGCCGATACGCAGCGCGTTCACCAGCGGAGTCAGACGGGCGATCAGCTTGTCGGCGGTATCATCGCCCACGGCGACCACAACCGGCAGCGCCATGCAGCGTTCACCAGCAGAGCCAAACGCACCGCCCATGATGGCGTTGACGGTGGCATCCAGGTCGGCATCCGGCATAACGATAGCGTGGTTTTTCGCCGCGCCAAACGCCTGTACCCGCTTGCCGTGGGCGCTGGCGGTTTTATAGATATGCTCAGCCACGCCAGAAGAACCGACGAAGCTCACCGCGGCAATACGCGGATCTTTATAGAGCTGCTCAGCATCTTCATTGGAACTGTGCACCACGTTGAATACGCCATCGGGCAGGCCCGCTTCGGTCAGCAGTTCAGCCATACGCACTGCAGCAGAAGGATCCAGCGCCGGTGGCTTCAGCACAAAGGTGTTACCGCAGGCCAGGGCTATCGGGAACATCCACAGCGGTACCATCGCCGGGAAGTTAAACGGCGTAATGCCCGCCACGACGCCGACCGGTTGCATCAGCGAGTAGCTGTCAACGCCGCTGCCGACGTTCGGGGAATATTCGCCTTTGAGCAGATGGGGGATCCCGCAGGCAAACTCAATCACTTCGATGCCACGCGTCAGTTCACCCAGCGCATCAGACCAGACTTTGCCGTGCTCAGAGACAATCAGCGCCGCCAGCTCATCACGGTGCTTCTCCATCAGGGCTTTAAAGTTGAACAGAACGCGGGCGCGACGCAGCGGCGAGGTTTTCGACCAGGCGGCAAAAGCGTCATGCGCGACACCAATCGCCTGGGCCACTTCATCAGCGGTACTTTGCGTCAGTTCACGTACCACTTTGCCGGTTGCCGGATCGTAAACAGGAATGGTTTCGTTGCTGGCGCTGAAAGTGGTTTTACCGCCAATAAAGTTACCTATGATTGTCATGATGTTGCCTCTTTAGATGGTTAAGTTCCCTGCAGACGGACCATGCGACCTGCCACACTGCCTGACCAGGCAAACCTGAAAGCGTGCTATGAAGCTATTACAGTGGAACAAATTTTTCAAATGGTTCTTTTTGGAAAATTTGATTTTAGCGGCACAGATCGCATTTTTCCCGCCACTTAGTCTCTCGCGGCATCACGATGACGGGAGGCCACTAATAGCGGCCAGCCTTAGCGTAGCAGGGTAATAGCCGGGGAGTGGTTTGGGCGTTTTACTGCGAAGTCGATCCAGCCTTTATGCATCGGGCTGAAACGGAATATGAAATTAATGCGAGGCTGATCTAATAATTTGTGTTTCATTATTCACTATTAATGAAATAAATGTTCTCTTTGGTCGCATCATCCTCCTGTCCCGGAGTCAGTGCATGGCCATCGATCCAACCCGTTTCTGTATCAACCGCAAAATTGCGCCCCGGCTCTCGCTGGAGGCATTTTTTCAGCTGGTTCAGCGTCTGGGGCTGAGCAAGGTTGAACTGCGTAATGACATGCCGGGCGGCAGCGTCACTGACGATCTCAGCACCGATCAGCTGCGCGCTCTGACCGACAGGTATCATATTGATATCATCACCATTAATGCGCTCTATCCGTTTAACCGCATTGATGACGCGCTACTGGCCCGGGCCGAAGCACTGTTACAGACAGCACAACAGATTGGTGCAAAGGCGCTGGTCATGTGTCCGATGAATGAGGGGATTGCCGTGTCGCCTCAGCAAACCCAGGCGGCGATGCAGCAGCTGGCCCCGCGCTTTGCCCACTATGGCATTCAGGGTCTGGTGGAGCCGCTGGGTTTTCCGGTCAGCTCGCTGCGTTCGGCGGTACAAACGCAGCAATTGATCGCCGCGGCGGACGTGCCCTTTAAGTTATTGCTGGATACCTTTCACCATCATCTCTATGAGCAGGCTGAGCAGGAGTTTCCAGCCGGCATTGATGTTAACCAGATTGGTCTGGTGCACCTTTCGGGCGTGGAAGATCGCCGTCCGACCGCCGAACTGACCGATGAAGAACGCATCATGCTGAGTGATAACGATGTACTGAAGAGCGTGGTGCAGGTGAAGCGGCTGGAGATGCTTGGCTATAAGGGCGTTTATGCCTTTGAGCCTTTCTCCAGTCAGCTCAGCAACTGGACCCCTGCGGAGGTTGAACGCCAGATCCGCAACAGTATTGAACTGCTGCAAGCCTGAATCCTGTTCTGCGCTTTGCGCGCACCATTAATCGGTTTATCTGTGTCTGAAAAGACGTTCTGGCCCGCTGCTGGGCCATTTTTTTTATCCTGAAGAATCGTCTGCTGCCGGCAACACCGCCTGACGCCGCTGCATGCGCAGCGTGCAGAAAAAAGCGACGCAGACCAGCAGCGCCGTGAGCAGGTAGACGCGTGAGACACCCGCATAAGTCATGATGAATCCGGCAAGTGGCCCGGTTATCCCCAGCGACAGATCCATAAAGGCGGTGTAGGTCGCCAGCGCGCTGCCCTGATTCTGCTGCGGCACCACTTTTACCGCCACCACGCCCAGCGCCGGGAATACCAGCGAGAACCCGGCACCGGTCAGAAATGCGCCTGCTTTTGCCATCCAGGGATCACCCGCTGCGGCCACCAGAAACAGTCCGGCGGCTTCAACCGCCAGGCAGATGCTGGCGACCCGCAGACCGCCGTGGCGGTTAATCGCATTCGGGAACAGCAGGCGCGCGCCGACGAAAGCGCCGCTGAACAGGGAGAGCGCAAAGGCGGCCCCTTCCCAGCCTTTATCCTGATAGAACAGGGTAATAAAGGTGGCGATGACACCGAAACCCGCCGAACCCATCGCCAGAATCGCACCAAAACCGGCGATTTTCCCCAGCACCGCACGAAACGGCAGGGGTCTGGCCCGGCTGGCTTTTACGGCCGGACGCGGCACCGCGCAGACGATGCCTACCACGCAGATAGCAACAATGACCAGCGACAGCCACAGCAGGCCACCCGCCCGGAATATCACCACGCCGAGCGGCGCGCCAATCGCCATCGCGCCATAAGTGACGATGCCGTTCCAGGAGATAACCCGGCCAATGTGCAGCGAACCCACCCGCGCCACCCCCCACAACGAGGTGCCGGTGCCGGTAAAACTCTGGCCCACGCCCAGAATCAAGCGGCCCACGCAGAGCAGCGTCAGGCTTAACAGCGGTGATTCGATGAGCGCCGCCAGCAAAATACACAACCCGCTGATCAGACAGCCCACCAGGCCGGTCACCACCACTTTCTTTGGCCCCCAGAGATCGGCATAGCGTCCGGCGTGTGGGCGGCTCAGCAGCGTCGCCACATATTGCAGGCTGATCACCAGGCCCGCCCAGAATGCGCTGAAGCCCAGCTGGTCATGCACCCATCCTGGCAATACCGCCAGCGGCAGACCGATAGTGAGATAGCTGGCAAAGTTGTAGGCCACGATAGAGAGGATCAGCAGAGAGATGTTCAGGTTTCCGGATGGGGTGTTCGGTTCCGCTGCAGGCTGTTCAGGCATGAGTCCTCGCGCTCGTATTTGGCTGAATGATAAGGTTTATCCTTTAACTATACCCGCTTTCACCACTGGTGCCTCTTAATGACACGGTTATCGGGCGGCTGCCCCTGCCCGGACGTGCAGCAGAAAGCCGGGTAAAAACCGGCACAATGGGGAGTTGCTGCTCTGCCGCGATAGCTGAGTGCTGTGGCGCTGATTACATCATCCACCTGCCACCGCGCTTTACCGTTTCTCTGATAAATCAGATTGTTAATTTTGTTTCAGCTACACTTTCAACAGCCAAATTACGTTATGAGAGAGAGAATGAGCGAGCTGCAACGGGAAAAGATCGGACAAAATATTCTGATAAAACTGGCGATGCTGGTCATTATCCTCGCCGGGGTTCGGGCAGCGTCCGATATTCTGGTTCCGCTGCTGCTGGCGGCGTTCTTTGCCATTGTGCTGAATCCGCTGGTGACGATGCTGATGCGGCGTGGCTTCCGCCGTGGACTGGCGATTGGGCTGGTGATCACGGTGATCTTCTGCGCTCTCGTGCTGCTGGGTGCCATTATTGCCAGCTCAATGAGCGAGTTTTCCGATCTCTATCCGCAACTGCGCGCCACCATGGAGCAGAAAATGACGGTGCTGCAACATCTGGCGGCGGGCTTTCATCTTAATATTTCAACCGATGCGCTGGTACAGCGTTTCGATCCTAATACCATGATGAACCTGGCTACCGTGGCGCTGAGCGGCTTTTCCGGCGCGATGACCAATACCGTGCTGCTGGTGCTGACCGTGGTCTTTATGCTGTTTGAGGTCCATCACCTGCCCTATAAAATGCGCAACGCGCTGGTGAATCCGAAAATTCGCATCGCCGGATTGCATAAAGCGCTGAAAGGCGTCACGCACTATCTGGCGCTGAAAACCCTGGTGAGTCTGATAACCGGCATCGCGGTCTGGCTGAGTCTCTATCTGCTGGATGTGAAGTTTGCGCTGTTATGGGGTGTCGTAGCGTTTATCCTCAACTTTATTCCCAATATCGGCCCGATTATTGCCGGTATCCCGCCCTTCCTGCAGGCGTTGTTACTGAACAGCCTGTTTGATGCCGCGATGGTGGCGGCGCTGTTTACCGCGATTCATATGGTGTTTGGCAATATGCTGGAGCCGCGCCTGATGGGGCGCGGTCTTGGCTTATCGACACTGGTGGTGTTTCTGTCGCTGGTGTTCTGGGGCTGGCTGCTCGGTCCGGTCGGCATGCTGCTCTCGGTGCCGCTCACCAGCATTACTAAAATTCTGATGGAAACCACGCCAGGCGGCAGCCGTCTGGCGATTATGCTGGGCACCGGACGACCTAAGCGGGCACGGGCATTAACCAAGTAGCCGCTGCTGCACGTGCTGGAGATGGCTCTCCATCGCCTGACGGGCTGCTGCTTCATCGCCCGCCACAATCGCATTGGCGATCTGCTGATGGTCAGCGTTCATCTCCTGCGCGAAGCTGTTATCGGCATAATGGCGCTCCAGTCGCTGCACATGCGGGCTGTGGCGCCGGTTCCATAACTGCTCCAGCAGGTCGCGTAATACATCATTGCCGCTCATCTCACTGATCAGCAGATGGAAGCGCTTGTCCTGCTCCAGAAAGGCCGCGTCGTTTTCATTGTACTGCTGCAGTTCAGCGGTCAGCGCCAGCAGTGCTGCACGCTGAACGGTGGTGCCGTTACGTGCGGCAAATCCTGCCAGCATCCCTTCAAAGGCTTCACGCGCCTGCAACAGATCCTGCAGACTGCAGGTTTCGCTCTCCTGCGGAACCGCGGCCTGCGGCAGCGGCTGGGCGACGTAAACGCCGTTGCCAGTGCGGATATCGACCCAGCCGGTCATCTCCAGCGCAATCAATGCTTCACGCACTGATGAACGACTGACACCCAGCTGTTTTGCCAGCTCACGCTCCGGTGGCAGTAAACCACCTGCCACAAAGTCACCGCGCGTGATACCGGCCATGATGACGTTGGCGATCTGACGGTACAGGCGCTCGGTTTTTATTACTGGCAGCGTCATCACCCTCTCCTCTGATTGCACTTAAAAGCGATCTCTTCACCGATGCAGTTTGTCATGCTGCGATCCGGATCACGGCCCTGTTTTGTCCACTATCATACTCTTGGTCCAGCGGCCTGACCACTGGGCCACATCACAGTTGAGGAGTAAAAATGGAACATACATGGCGATGGTACGGCCCCAACGACCCGGTCTCACTGGATGATGCGCGTCAGGCGGGCGCGACCGGCATTGTGACGGCGCTGCACCATATCCCTAACGGCGAGGTGTGGCCGGTTGAGGAGATTAAAGCGCGTCAGGCACTGCTGGCGGAAAAAGGTCTGGTCTGGTCGGTGGTAGAGAGCATCCCGGTCCATGAGGCGATTAAAACCCAGCGTGGTGACTACCTTCGCTATATCGCCAATTATCAGCAGTCGATACGCAATCTGGCTGCCTGCGGCATTGATACCGTCTGCTACAACTTCATGCCGGTGCTGGACTGGACGCGAACCGACCTCGCCTGGACGCTGCCGGATGGCGCAAAAGCGCTGCGCTTCGACGCCGACGCTTTTGCGGCCTTCGAGCTTTATCTGTTGCAGCGTCCGGGGGCGGAGCAGGATTACAGCGCTGCCGAGCAGCAGGCCGCCGCTCAGCGCTTTGCCGCCATGAGCGCAGAAGAGAAAAGCACCCTGGTGCGCAATATTATCGCCGGTCTGCCAGGCGCCGAAGAGGGTTACACCCTGGAGCAGTTTCAGGCGCAGCTGACGCAGTATGACGGCATCGACAAAGCGAAACTGCGCGAGCATATGGCGACCTTCCTGCGCGCCATTGTGCCGGTTGCGGAGGAAACGGGCGTTAAACTGGCGGTGCATCCGGATGACCCACCACGTCCTATTCTGGGCCTGCCACGCATTATTTCTACCCAGGAAGATATGCAGTGGCTGAAAGAAACCGTGGACAGCCTGCACAACGGTTTCTGTTTCTGTACCGGCTCCTATGGCGTGCGTGCCGACAACGCGCTGGTTGAGATGGCGGAAACCTATGCCGACCGCATTAACTTTATCCATCTGCGCGCCACGAAACGCGAGGCAAACCCGGCCAGCTTCCATGAAGCGGCGCATCTGGCGGGCGACGTCGATATGGTCGGCGTGATCAAGGTTATTCTGGCGGAAGAGCAGCGCCGCCGTCGGGCGGGCAACCTGCGGGCGATTCCCATGCGTCCCGATCACGGCCATCAGATGCTGGACGACCTGCATAAGCGCACCAATCCCGGTTATTCCGCCATTGGCCGCCTGAAAGGCCTTGCCGAACTGCGCGGCGTTGAAGTTGCGCTGAAACAGATCTATTTTGCCGATTAAATAAAACGTCCTGCCCTGCGCCCGCCCCAGGACGGGCCAGGGTCTCTCCTGGCCGCTGCGGCGGATCGGCCTTTTGCCCTGCCTGCCTCCCGTTTTCATTTGATTGTTTTGCTGCATAGCAACGAAAACCAAACAACCTGTCAAAAAATGCAATGTCTGGTCGATAATTGACCTTAGTCAGTTCTCCTGATCGCAAAAACGCTAATCTGCACCGCCCGGAGAGATGCTATGCTGCGCCACTGATCAGCACCTCCGCATAACACCAATAATACTCAGAGGATTCAGCGGTGCCGCTACTGAAACGAAAACGCGACTACGCCAGGCTGGTGATTATTATTTCCGGCGTGCTGCCTCTGATTATTGGCATTTTTTTCACCGCCCTGGATGCGCGCCACACCGTGTATCAGCAGCAGGTCACCGCGGCGAATACGCTGTTATCTCAGGCTGAAAGAATGAGCGACAGCGCCTGGGATATGATTACCGTGCTGCGCCAGTTTCATCATCAGCCCTGCAGCCAGATTGAAAACCAGTTGCAGCGCATTGGCTCGCTAAACCCCTATTTTCGTGCGATCGGTAAAATGGAGCAGGATCACATCGCCTGCTCGTCGGTGTATGGTTCACGCCCAGGCCTGCTGAAAGAGATGATCATGCGCGACGCGCCGGTTACCGGAAAAGCCTGGTGGAGTCTGTCCATTGCCGGGACATCGGGCGTACCGAATCGTCCGGCCGTGATTTTTATGCGCGATCTGCCCGATGGCGAGGGATTCTGGGCAGTGATTGATGGCCAGTATCTGATCGATTTTATGCGCGCGATCAGCAGCAGCCATCTCTATCATTTCAGCATGACGTTCAGCGGCGGCGCGCCGATCTCGTTTGGCGATCCGCACATCGCCGCGTCCAGCTGGTTTGAACCCATGATTTATCAGGCTCTCTCCCACCGCTATCCGCTCTCTGTCACCCTCATTGCCTCACCCTCTGAACTGATCTCGGCCTGGCGTCAGGTGATGTTTATCATCATGCCGATGGCCGCTATCTTCTCTATTCTGCTGATGATGCTGATGGCGAACTGGCTGAAACGGCGTATTTCATGGCGCGATGAGATTCGCCGGGCCATCACCAGCGGCCAGTTCAGGGCGCACTATCAGCCGGTCTATGACAACCGGCTGCAACGCTGCAGCGGCGCTGAAGCCCTGCTGCGCTGGACAACGCCCGACGGTAAAGGCGTGCGGCCAGATATTTTTATCGGCGCAGCAGAAGCGGAAGGCATGATTGTGCCGCTGACCCGCCATCTGCTCGATTTAATTGCAGAGGATGTGCAGGCGTGGCAGGTTGAGCCCCATTTCCACCTGGCCATTAACGTGGCGGCGGATCATCTGCAGCATCCTGACTTTGTCGACGATATGCTGCAGTTTGCCGAACGGATCAAAGATAAGCAGTTCCTGATTACCCTGGAGCTGACCGAACGCAGCCTGATCAAAGATGGCGCTGAGGTGGCTCGCAAGCTGGAGCAGTTACGTGGTTGCGGCATGAAGGTCGCGATTGATGATTTTGGGACCGGTCACTGTTCGCTGAGCTATTTACAGACCTTCACGATAGATTATCTGAAAATCGATCGCGGCTTTATCAACGCGATTGAATCCCTGGAAGGCAGAACGCCGGTGCTGGACGCGATTATCCAGCTCAGCCATGAGCTTGAGCTGGAAGTGCTGGGAGAAGGCGTTGAGACCGCGTTACAGTTCAGCTATCTGCAACGGCGCGGCGTGGTCTTTATCCAGGGCTATTATTATGCCCGCCCGATGGACAACACGGCGCTGGTTGCCTGGCTGACCGATCGGGGCGAACAGCCGATTGAACGGGAGCTGGCTCTTCAGACCCGGCAGGAACCCGACGTCTGAACCAGAGCAGATGGCAGCTGAACCGCCAGTCGAGCCACATTCACTCATCTTTCTGCTCTCCGCCCTGTGATGCAAAGCGGATAACCGCTTCCGGTGCCAGCATGCCTCGTAACTTCCCCCTCTTTGACCCTGTTTTGCTGAAAAAAACGGCGGTCGTCACGCTCAGTGATAATTTTTTTGCGGTTGCAAACAGCTCTATTTGTTGTAAAAACAGGCCGGATGTAGCCCAAACATGACAGATATCACACAAAAACGGTATACTCTGTCGCTGTTCGCAATAATCACAACAGTAATTATTGTGTCTGCCGGCGCATAAACAGTGCTTATTTACGGCTATGCTTAAATTTCTCAACGCAGCGGTCTGAACGACTCACACCCGGCTCGCGCCGTTGAGGACTTTCGTGTTCCAATACAGGGTAATTCTATGAAATTGCGTAGGAAGCGTGTAAAACCAATTGGGATCGATGATGTGACTATCATCGATGATACCCGTTTACGTAAAGCCATCACCGCGGCCTCTCTGGGCAACGCGATGGAGTGGTTCGACTTCGGTGTTTACGGCTTTGTGGCCTATGCGCTGGGTAAGGTCTTTTTCCCGGACGTTTCACCGGGCGTTCAGATGATAGCGGCGCTCGCCACTTTCTCTGTTCCTTTCCTGATTCGCCCGCTGGGTGGACTGTTCTTCGGTATGCTGGGCGACAAATATGGTCGTCAGAAAATCCTCTCCATCACCATCATCATCATGTCGGTCAGTACTTTCTGTATCGGCCTGATACCGTCCTACGCCTCCATCGGCATCTGGGCACCTATTCTGCTGCTGTTAGCGAAGATGGCTCAGGGCTTCTCGGTGGGCGGTGAATATACCGGTGCCTCAATCTTTGTGGCCGAATATTCGCCTGACCGTAAACGCGGCTTTATGGGAAGCTGGCTCGACTTTGGTTCGATTGCGGGCTTCGTGCTCGGTGCGGGCCTGGTGGTGCTGATTTCCTCCATTATCGGAGAAGAGAGTTTCCTTGAGTGGGGCTGGCGTCTGCCGTTCTTCGTCGCGCTGCCGCTGGGAATTATCGGTCTTTACCTGCGTCATGCGCTGGAAGAGACCCCGGCATTCCAGCAGCACGTGGACAAACTGGAACAGGGCGACCGCGAAGGCCTGCAGGATGGTCCACAGGTATCGTTTAAAGAGATTGCGACCAAACACTGGCGCAGCCTGCTCTCCTGTGTCGGTCTGGTTATCGCCACTAACGTCACCTACTACATGTTGCTGACGTACATGCCGAGCTACCTGTCACATAACCTGCACTACAGCGAAGACCACGGTGTGATGATTATCATCGCCATCATGATCGGTATGCTGTTTGTCCAGCCAATGATCGGCATGATGAGTGACCGTTTCGGCCGTCGTCCGTTTGTCATCATCGGCAGTATCGCCCTGATGATCTTCGCGATTCCTGCCTTTATGATGATCAACAGTGGCGTACTGGGACTGATTTTTGGTGGTCTGCTGCTGCTGGCGGTAATCCTCAACGCCTTTACTGGCGTGATGGCCTCTTCACTGCCTGCGATGTTCCCGACGCACATCCGCTACAGTGCGCTGGCGAGTGCGTTTAACATCTCGGTACTGGTTGCCGGTCTGACGCCAACGCTGGCTGCCTGGCTGGTAGAAACGACCAATAACCTCTACATGCCAGCCTACTATCTGATGGTGGTGGCAGTGATTGGTCTGATTACCGGTCTGTACATGAAAGAAACTGCCAATAAGCCCCTGAAAGGCGCGACACCGGCGGCTTCTGATATGGAAGAAGCGCGCGAAATCCTGCAGGAACATCACGATAACATCGAGCACAAAATCGAAGATATCGACGAAGAGATCTCCCGTCTGGAAGCGAAACGTAAAAACCTGGTGCAGCAGCATCCGGATATCAACGAGTAATCGTTCTGCTCTCCCGCCGCCCGGCGGGAGAGTTCTTTTCCCCCTCTCTTACCGCACACAAACCTTCATCCCTCGCGGGCAAAGGGAGTAAACTGTTGTCACTTTTTTCACCTGCGTAAGAATGAAAATGTCTGATTATTCCCTTATCCAGCGCCCAAGAAGATTGCGCGCCAGCGCCTCAATGCGTGAAATGTTCCAGGAGTCCTCACTGAGCCTGAACGATCTGGCTCTGCCCATCTTTGTTGAAGAAGAAGTCGACGATTACAAAGCGATTCAGGCGATGCCTGGCGTGATGCGTATTCCGGAAAAACGTCTCGCCTATGAAATTGAGCGCATCGCCAAAGCGGGTATCCGCTCGGTGATGACCTTCGGTATTTCGCACCACACCGATGCCACCGGCAGCGATGCCTGGAACGAGAACGGTCTGGTGGCACGTATGTCCCGCATCTGCAAAGATACCGTGCCAGAAATGATCGTGATGTCTGACACCTGCTTCTGTGAATACACCAGCCACGGCCACTGTGGCGTGTTGTGTGATCACGGCGTCGATAACGATGCTACCCTGGAAAACCTGGGTAAGCAGGCCGTCGTTGCCGCCGCAGCCGGTGCGGATTTCATCGCCCCGTCAGCGGCGATGGATGGTCAGGTTGAGGCGATTCGCCGGGCACTGGACGCCGCGGGCTTCACTCAGACCGCCATCATGTCCTACTCCACCAAATTCGCCTCCTCGTTTTACGGCCCGTTCCGTGAAGCGGCCGGAACGGCGCTAAAAGGCGACCGTAAAACCTACCAGATGAATCCGATGAACCGCCGTGAAGCGATCCGTGAATCGCTGCTCGACGCGGCACAGGGCGCGGATTCACTGATGGTGAAACCGGCAGGTGCTTATCTGGATATCCTGCGCGATATCCGTGAACGTACCGAATTGCCGCTGGCGGCTTATCAGGTGAGTGGTGAATACGCGATGATCAAATTTGCCGCTCAGGCTGGTGCCATTGATGAACGCAATGTGGTGCTGGAAAGCCTGGGTGCGATTAAACGCGCCGGTGCAGACCTGATTTTCAGCTATTTCGCCCTTGATCTCGCCGAACAAAAAGTGCTCTGATCCCCTCCTTATAAAGAGCGTGATGGCTATGTCACGCTCTTCTTCTTCGCCGTAAGGCAAACACCAGAACCTGGCTTGAGCTAAAAAAATAAAGGGCTCTGTGATGAAAGCACCTGAAATCGCTGCCGACGAGGCACAACGTTTATCGCAGTTGCGTGCGCTGAACATAATGAACACACCAGCGGAAGAACGATTTGATCGTTTAACCCGTCTGGCGCGCCGCCTGTATGACGTTCCTATCGCGTTAGTCAGCCTGCTGGAAGCTGATCATCAGTGGTTTAAATCCGCTCAGGGCTATGAACCCGCAGGATCGCCCCGCGACATCTCCTTTTGCGGTCATGCCATCCTGCAGGATGAGATTATGATCGTTGAAGATGCCGCAGAAGATGAACGTTTTTATGATAATCCGCTGGTTACCGGCGAACCGCACATCCGCTTTTATGCCGGCTGTCCGCTGCGGGCACCGGGCGGCGCTAAAATGGGTACCCTCTGTATCATTGGTCGTGAACCGCGTCAGTTTAATGAAGAGGATCAGGCCACGATGCGCGACCTGGCCGCCATGGCCGAAGCGGAACTGGTCGCCTTTCAGACTGCCACCTGTGATGAACTGACGCAGATCACCAATCGTCGCGGCTTTATGACGCTGGGACAGATGGTGCTGAACGAGTGCCGGCTGAAAAACCGGCCCGCCTGCCTGACCTTTCTCGATCTCGACAAATTTAAGCAGATTAATGACTCGCTGGGCCACCGCGAAGGCGACCGGGCGCTGATGGACTTTGCCGATGCGATGAAAGTGGTGTTCAAGCATTCGGATCTGTTTGCCCGTCTGGGCGGCGATGAGTTTGTGGTGCTGTTTAATGGTCTGCAGCAGCAGCAGAGCGAAGCGCTGCTCCTGCAGTTTGACCGTTATCTGCAACAGCAATCAGTCAGTCTGAACCGCCGTTACCGCCTGCAATTCTCGTCCGGCGTCGTGGAGTTTGACGCGGCGCATCCGCAATCGCTGGAGCAGTTGCTGCACGACAGCGATGAGCAGATGTACCTCAGTAAAAAGCAGAAACGCGTGGCGATCTAAGGTCAGGCGCCGCAGCGCCTGACGGTTCAGGGACGCGCCAGATCGTCCAGCAGCGTCTGGTTAAATTTTGCCGGTTCTTCCATTTGCGGCGCGTGTCCCATACCGGGGAATTCGATTAAGCGCGCCCCCGGAATGCGTTTTGCGACCTCTTTCCCCAGTACCGCGTAATCACCCAGCCGGGCTTTCACCTCTGCCGGGGCGATATCACTGCCGATGGCAGTCGTGTCTGAGGTGCCGATCATCAGAGTGGTGGGCACTTTCAGATCGCCGAATTCATAAAATACGGGCTGAGTGAAGATCATGTCGTAGATTAAGGCGGAGTTCCACGCCACCTTCTGGTGGCCCGGCCCGCTGTTGAGTCCGGCCAGCATATCAACCCACTTGTCATATTCGGGTTTCCAGCGACCGACATAGTAGGTCTGCTGCTCATACTTCTTAATGCCCTCTGCGCTGAGTTTGAGTTCGCGCTGATACCACTGATCCACGGATCGCCACGGTGCGCCTTTGGCTTTCCAGTCCTCCAGCCCGATCGGGTTAACCAGCACCAGCTTCTGTGTCTGTTCCGGGTACATCAGCGCATAACGTGTTGCCAGCATTCCGCCAGTGGAGTGACCCATAATCACCGCCTTCTTCACACCCAGCCGGGCGAGCAGCTGATGGGTGTTATCTGCCAGCTGCTGAAAACTGTACTGGTAACTGGCTGGCTTGGTCGAGCTGCAGAAGCCAATCTGGTCGGGCGCGATAACGCGATATCCCTGCTGACTGAGTGCGCGAATGGTCTCTTCCCAGGTCGCGCCACAGAAGTTTTTACCGTGCATCAGCACCACGGTTTCGCCGTTGGCCCGTTGCGCCGGTTTCACATCCATATAGCCCATACTCAGCGATTGCTGCTGGGATTTAAAATCAAAATGCTGCAACGGATAGGGGTATTGAAATCCTTCCAGCTGTTCGCCATACACACCAGCGGCACTGGCAGGTGCATGAGCAAATAACGCCAGCGAGGTGAGCAAGGCGGCAAGCGGTTTTTTCAGCGCGTATGTCGGGCTCATCCGGGGGGTTCTCCAGGTTAAAGGTGAGCCGTAAGCCTGGCATGTCGCAGCCAAAAATCTATTGATGTGCCGTGCTATAGCCGTGATTACAGAGATTCCGGCAAGGTAAACCGTGAGTCTGGCTGCGGACTCACGGCTCATTTTGATTATTGTCCCGCGGAACCACTTATTCATTCACCTACAATTACCAACAGATTAATCACAATTCATCTTTTTTATTAATAACACCCCCTCAAATGAATATCTTCAGAGATAACGATTAAAATCCTGAAAAATCTTTACGCAAAGAATAAGCACATTAAGATAAATATTTTAGAATCTTCTTAAATCAAACAGGGGGTTCTATGAACGAAAATAAATATAACGAAAGCGTGATCGTCTCTATCACTGAGTGGATTAATAATAATCTGGATCAGCGTTTAAGCGTTGATGATATTGCAGAAAAGGCGGGTTACTCTAAGTGGTATTTACAGAAACTTTTTGCCCGTTATCATAATGAAACCCTGGCGCGATATATTCGTAAGAAAAAGCTTAACGCCAGTGTTCATGATTTAAAAAACAGCCGCACGCCCATCATCAGCCTGGCGCTGAAATACCATTTTGAAAGCCAGCAATCCTTTACCCGATCTTTTAAGCAGATTATGGGTTGCACGCCGAGCGTCTGCCGTAAACGTCTGATGAAGGACGAGGCAAAGCAGCAGCTGGCCGACGTTGATGATCCCTGTGCGCTGTGCAGTTACGGTCGGGCGGAAAGCATAAAGCAGAGCTGTGGCGTAACAGTCCGGCCTGTTACGCGCTCAGCGCGTGGATATGCGCCATCAGACGCTTTCCGCGAAATAGGTTAATCAGGATTCATCCGGCTGATAATATTGCACACCAATCTGAATACGCTCACGTCCCTGGGTGACGCGATGACGATTGGTGTCGCGCAGTGAATAGACACAGCCACAATATTCCTGCTGATAGAAACTCTCGCGCTTGCTGATTTCAATCATGCGCGATGACCCACCACCTTTACGCCAGTTAAAATCCCAGTACATCAGATCCGGATACGCCGCCGCTGCGCGGACTCCGCAGCTGTTAATCTGCTTCATATCTTTCCAGCGCGAAATACCCAGGCAACTGGTCATCACCGGAAAACCGTTCTCATGGGCATAGAGTGCCGTACGTTCAAAGCGCATATCAAAGCACATGGTGCAGCGTTCACCCCGTTCCGGTGACCACTCCAGGCCGCGCGCCCGCTCAAACCAGTTATCCCGGTCATAGTCCGCATCAATAAACGGCACACCAAATTTTTCGGCAAAGCGAATATTCTCCTCTTTACGCAGCTCATACTCTTTGAGCGGATGAATATTCGGGTTGTAGAAATAGATCGTGTATTCAATGCCGGATGCCAGCATCGCTTCCATCACCTCACCCGAGCAGGGTGCGCAACAGGAGTGCAGCAGGACTTTTTTATGGCCGCCCGGCAGAGGCAGCGGCTGACGCTGGAAAGGTTCAGACATAAGCACCTTCAATCAATAGCAGTAAAGCGGCAGTGTAATGCCGCAGGCGGGCAGTTGCAAAACCTGACCTGACGCGCCCTGTTTTGCGTAATCGTGCCCCGGCCGCAGTTTCCCTCTCCTGAACCAACCCGCTGATCTCTGATGCTTTCTTATCGCGGCAATGCTGTGTGGCACCGGTGATAGCCGGAAGTGTGATCGCCCCCACACTGGCATCGACTATGTTTACATAACATTAACAATATTGACACTGAACCCCCGCAAGGAGACTCGCATGGTCGCGGCAAAAAAATCGGGAAATCAACAGAACCGCTTTACCTGGTTCGTCTGTTTTATGGCTGCGCTGTCCGGCCTGCTGTTTGGTCTGGATATCGGCGTCATTGCAGGTGCCTTGCCGTTTCTGGCGAAGGATTTGCAGATCACTAACCATCAGCAGGAGTGGGTAGTGAGTTCGATGATGTTTGGCGCGGCGCTGGGCGCACTGGCGGCGGGCTGGATGTCATCAAAGCTGGGACGGAAGAAAAGTATGCTGGCGGGCGCGACGCTGTTTGTCATTGGCTCGCTGTGGTCAGCCTTCTCACCGGATGTGGAGTCGCTGGTCTGTGCCCGCGTGATGCTGGGTCTGGCGGTGGGGATCGCCTCTTACACCGCGCCACTCTATCTGGCGGAGATTGCGCCTGAACGTATTCGTGGCTCAATGATTTCGATGTACCAGTTGATGCTGACCACCGGCATTGTCGTGGCCTATCTCTCCGACACCGCGTTCAGCTACAGCGGTAACTGGCGCGGGATGCTCGGCGTGATCGCCATTCCGGCGGTGATCCTGTTTATCGGCGTGCTGTTTCTGCCCAACAGTCCGCGCTGGCTGGCGGCGCACGGACGCTTTAACGAGGCGCAGCGGGTGCTGGATCGGCTGCGTAACAGCAGCGAACAGGCCCGGGAGGAGCTGGAAGAGATCCGGGAAAGCCTGCAGGTGAAGCAGCGCGGCTGGTCGCTGTTCCGTTCTAATGGCAATTTCCGCCGCGCGGTGTGGCTGGGTATGCTGCTACAGGTTATGCAGCAGTTTACCGGCATGAATGTGGTGATGTATTACGCGCCTAAAATCTTCAACATCGCCGGCTTCTCCAGCACCAGTGAGCAGATGTGGGGCACGGTGATTGTCGGGCTGGTCAATATGCTGGCCACGCTGATTGCGATCTTCTTTGTCGATCGCTGGGGTCGCAAGCCGATGCTCACCACCAGTTTTCTGGTGATGGCGGTTGGCATGGGCGTGCTGGGAACGCTGTTGCACATCGGCGTTGAGACAGATTTCCGCAAATACTTTGCTGTCGCGATGCTGCTGATGTTTATCGTCGGCTTTGCGATGGCGGCCGGGCCGGTGATCTGGCTGCTCTGTTCAGAGATTCAGCCGCTGAAAGGGCGTGATTTCGGCATTACCGCCTCCACCACCACTAACTGGGTCGGCAATATGATTGTTGGCGCCACCTTCCTGACCATGCTGGATCAACTGGGTAATGCCAACACCTTCTGGTTCTACGGCGCGCTCAACCTGGTGTTTATCGTGCTGACGCTGATGCTGGTACCGGAGACCAAACATGTGACGCTGGAGCACATTGAACGCAATCTGATGAAGGGTAAAGCGCTGCGTGACATCGGGGCGTAACCGCCCCGCTTCAGCCTACCACTGCAGTTGCTGGCCGGCGTAATCGACATAGTGATGACCACCGCGACCGCGCCACTGGATCAGCTGCTGGACGATACCGGCGGCACTCTCTTCTGCCGTCAGGGGCGCACTCTCGCCGCCCATATCCGTTTTCACCCAGCCGGGATGCAGCGTCAGCAGCGTCCCGCTCTGCGCTTCCACTGCCGGAGTCAGCGTGCGGCTCAGCATATTCAGTGCGGCTTTGCTGGCCGAGTAAATCGGCATCTGCGCCTCCGGATTTTCATTCAGGCTGCCGAGCTGAGATGAGGTCAGCGCCAGCACGCCATCCTGTTTCAGCAGCGGCAACAGGATCTCTGCGCTGCGAACCGGGGCTATCGCATTGGTCAGGAACAGCTGCGCCAGCGCCTGATCGTCACTCTGCGACACCTTCTGGTGCGCAGGCCCGGAAATCCCGGCGTTAATCAGAATCGCATCGAACGACTTGCCACTGAGCTGGCTGGCAAACTGTTGAACCGCTGATGAGTGGGTCATATCCAGCGAATGCCAGTGAATGTCTGGCCGGTTACCCTGCTCCGGGATGCCACTGCGATGCGTGGCCGTGACCTGCCAGCCCTCATCGGCAAAGGCCTGCGCCACCGCCAGACCGATACCGCGTGAAGCACCAATAATCAGAACCTCTTTTTGCTGAGCCATATTCATTCCTCGTTGATTGTCTCGTCACAAGCTTAACGGTAAATCTGCCCAGGCAGCGGCCAGTTGTGCTTTTTAGCCAGACGACCGCACTGCAGGTAAAACCCCACGGCGTAGCGCTGTTGATGGTTTTCCATCATTAAATCGCTTTATCTTTTACTTTTAACCGGTTAGAAGAGATAAACAGTCTGGCAGGCAGCAGTCAATTTGCCATTTTCGCATGGAGTCTGAATGAAAAAGCTCACCTTAGAGGTGGTGGCAAAAATGGCAGGCGTCGGGATTGCGACGGTCGATCGGGTGCTGAATGAGCGCGGCGGCGTCTCCCTGGAGACCAGCCGTAAAGTCCTGAAAGCCGCGCGCGAAGTGGGACTGAAGCGTCTGCTGCCAGAGGAGTACCAGCATCCGTGGCAGATTGAGGTGTTCCTCAGCAATAACGGCTCATCCTTTTTTCAGCAGCTCACCACCCATTTCAGCGAGGTCGCCAGTCAGCTTGGCTATCGCCGCCTGAAACTGCACAAAACCCTGGTGGCCGAAGCGCAGCCTGAGCAGCTGGCGCAAAGCATTATCGCCCGCAGCAGCACCCGCGACGGCATCATTGTTTTTGCGCATGACTCGCCGCCCATCTATCGGGCACTGGCGCTGTGCCGCAGCCGCAATGTGCCGGTGATCACCATCGTCACCGATCTGCCCGATGCCGACCGCTTGTGTCATGTTGGTATCGACCAGTATCAGGCGGGACGCACAGCCGGACTGCTGATGAGTAAGACAGTGAATCAGCCCGGCGATATTCTGATGGTCAGTGGCCGTTTTGATTACCGCGCCCATCGTCAGCGCATCGCGGGATTCCGTGAGGCCATGGAGCAGCGCGCGCCGCAGCGTCATCTGCGTGAAGTGCTGTCGGGTCAGGATCAGCGTGAGACCATCCGCAGTGAGCTGGCCCGCCATCTGCGTCCGTCGCAGGCGATTGCAGGGGTCTATAACACCGGCATGGGGAATAGTGATGTCAGCGACACCCTGCGCGCCCACCAGCTGCTGGGTAAATGCACCTACATCACCCATGAGCTTTATGATGTCACCCGCCAGCTACTGCTGAACGATGAAGTGGCCTTTACCCTGGATCAGCATGCTCAGCAGCATGCCCGTTTAGCGATTGATCTGATGCTGAGTCATCTCGAAACCGGCTATCAGCCGGATGTCTATCAGGCGGGCAAAGTGGCCTTTCGGCTGTTTACGGCGGAAAATATGGTGTGAGGTGG
>Ga0256409_1000545_pt1 | contig 21449 bp, 29 predicted proteins | sample PhySR1_FD_185981 | JGI IMG/M metagenome (GOLD analysis project Ga0256409, IMG submission 185981) | Leaf surface microbial communities from sunflower plants in UC Gill Tract Community Farm, Albany, California, United States - DLSL S.R1 | ecosystem: Host-associated > Plants > Phyllosphere >...
CCAAACTTGAAAGCATCAATGCTGGCGAACATAAATGCTGAGGAGTTAAAGGCTTTTATATGAAGTACATACTTTTATTTCTCTTAAGCTTTTATTCAACTTATAAGCGAAAATCTCATGGTCCGCTCCTCGCTCATAGCGGACGTTGTGCCGCCAGGCTAGGCGCCCAGCTTTTCAATGGCGTAAAGATCATCCTCAAACAGCCGTTTTACATGGGAGATTTCTCCGGGCGATCCAATCGTAACGACGGCCCTTGCTTCCGGAATATCGCCCGCAACGGACAGGATGGCTGATCCTCCGAGACTGTGGCCAATAAGAAGAGACGGCGCCTGAAAGTTATCCCGGAGGTGTGCAGCCGCCGACCGGAGGTCTGCAACATTCGAGCTGAAATTGGTATTTGAAAAGTCTCCGTCGCTGCCGCCCAGCCCGGTAAAATCAAACCGGAGAACCGCGATGCCATGCTGCGTCAGTATCCTGGCAATTCGGGATGCCGCTTTCAGATCTTTGCCACAGGTAAAACAGTGTGCGAACAGGGCAAACGCCCGGACGTTGTCAGGCATTTCAAGCAGGGCAGCAAGTTTTTGCCCTTCGTCATTCTCAAACAGAAATTTCTCTCTTTTCATGGGTTATTCCCTTCACTTTCTGATGTAACCATGGGACGAGCCCGCCTGAAGATCGGTGTTGCTTCGCCTATCCGCTCTTTTAGTGAACGTGCTGCCCGGCTACGGTGGCGGTACTGACTCACGGCCTGCGGGACTTTTCAGCGCTACCGATCAGGCCAATGCCGCCCAGAATAATGACGGTAGACACGACGATGTGCAGGTCGAGAGTTTCCTCCATAAACAGGACGCCGCCCAGCACGGCCAGACAGGGCACGCTCAGCTGAACAGCGGAAGCCATCGTGGAGGAAAGGCGGGGCAGGAGCGAATACCAGAGTACGTAGGCAAGGGCGGAAGTGATGGCACCGGAAGTGATCGCCAGCAGAACACCGGCGCTGTCCGCGTGCACATCATGCCGGTTCAGCAGCATGAACAGGGCAGCCAGGGGGGCTGCCATCAAAAAATTGCCGGCGGTGGCCGCGGTTGCATGTCTGACTTTTTTACCGGTAATACAGTAAGCCGCCCATGCCGCACCGGATACCCCGCTTTCGATAAAAAGAAACGCACCCCTGGCTGGGTGAGCTGGCGCCTGCAGCAGACGGCTGCCCGTATTCGCATTGGTCGCGTGCCACTGGATGAGTCTCTGCTGCTCATGGCCATGAAAGATACGCCGCAGGTTATCGTTAACCGGGAACACCTGAGAGCGGCCGAAAAGAACATAAGGCGGCTCATCGTCGTTTCTGTGCTCGCTGGCTGGAGTGAAGCCGGTGAAGCACGGCTGAAGACTATGTTGCCGCTGGGGCTGTTTTCTGGCTTTCCTGATCTGGTTCTGCCTGAAGACGTTCGTCACCGCCTGGAGCGGAGCTTCAGCCGCGAGCTCGGCGACTGGCGCAGGGGAATGAAAGTCGTGGTTATCGCTGAAACTGAGCCGCCGGAAACATCGTTCAGGCAAATAGACGGGCGTAGCCGGCCGTCCAGCTGCAGTACCTTGCTCGACGTGGCGCTGATGACGGTCAGCCCACGCTTTATTCCGCTCGATTCCGGCTATGAGGGAGCTGTGGAAGAAAAACTGTGGCAGGAAAAACGCGCTTTTACCAAGCCCCTGCGCTACGACGGTGAGGAAGATGTGTTTCCGGATTTTGTGCTCAAGGACGTTCCTGGCATTGATGCGCTGCCGATGGAAGTGTTTGGCATGAACTCGCCTGAGTATCTGCTGCGTAAGCAGGAGAAAACCACTCACTATGAGGCAGAATATGGGCCAGGCCGTTGGTGGTGCTGGAATGCTGCTGAGAAGTCTGACATGCCTGCATTTCCCTGCATCTGACACAGGTGTCTTTTAACTGTCGGGAAATATGACTGAATTACCCTCTCTGTTTATCCTGTGCCTGACAGGTTGCCAGGCCTGAACCCGGGAGTTATTGTTTAAGAAGCGTCAGGACGATAAATGAGGCTGAACTTGCAGGAGCTGGCAATGGACACGACTGAAGAACTCAATAACACCTATTTCTACGCAGGCAGACCGAACCTCACCGCTGGTGAGCTCTTTTTCATGATTTTCTGTGAAGAAGTTGCTGAACAGCTGGGGATTGATGACTTCGGCGCTATCGTGGCCATCCTGTCCGGACGTAATGTCCTGACTACCCGCACTAAACCGCGTGATGCTCTGAAGGGAACGTCCTATGCCTCACGGGCAGCACGCAGAGTATTTCCTAAAGCCAAATTTCCCTTCGGCATACAGCTCCCTACCATCGTAGGGGGATACCCGCCCCGGACCGCGCGTATCCTTTTTACGCATAAGCTCAGCACCTTTGTCGGACGGGCGATACCCGTCGTGGGTTGGATGATTCTGGCCAGAGACGTTGCCGATATCAGTTTCAATTCGGTCAGACTGTACAATGCCATCGCCCGCGGGGAGGATAAAATATGGTAGATGACACCCAGGCACGCGTAATAGCATTCATTGAGCCGTGGAACGGCCGCTCCCTGCTGACGTTCCGGAAAAAAACACTCACACCAGAGATGTCGCTCAATCTGGACATGAAGCTGGACCCGGAAGATGCTGCGGAATGCCTTCAGAATATCTTCGATGCGTTTGGAATGGATTCTGACCAGGTGACATTCAGCCTCTACTATCCAAAAAACCCGCGCGAGGCCATCCCTCTTACTATCGGAATGTTGATCGAGTCAGTACGCGTAGGACACTGGCGTTACGACTGAGTTTACTCACGTCAGGGAATCTGCAATGAACGAAACAACAGAATTAGACTCACCACGCTGGAAATGGAATGAGTTGTTTAGGGGCGATCAGGAAAACGCGTCTTTCAACGCCTGCGTGGGTAATAATGGTGCTCCGGATATTTACTACTACGCAGACGGGTATGCCGAGAGCGTTGATCTGCTAATTGAAGGAATTACAGAAAGGCGTGGCACGCTGGATACTCTGATTTATCCAATCTGCTTTAGTCTGCGCCATGCCGTAGAACTCACGATAAAAGGCCAGATACAGGATCTGATCGAACTGGCCAAGTTGCGCAAATATCGGGATACAGCAAATATTAATGTCGAAAAAGTGCTTAATAAGCACGATATTAAGGACCTGTGGGCCTTTTTTTCAAAGCACGCAATTGCTAATGACCGCCGTTACAAAGAGCTTATATCTGCCTCAGATACCCTTATTGGTTGCATTGCAGAAACGGACCCGACAGGGCAAACTTTCCGCTACAGCTACAGTAACGACGCTCAGAAACACCTCACAGATGTAAGCCTCATAAATGTTCTGGTACTGCGCGAGCAGTTTAAACTGTTATATCGCAGTCTTGAGAAAGTAAGAACGTTAACTGGCTGGCTCAGTCGGGAATACCGTACGGGCACATTCACTAAATCTCTGAACCGTGAAGACTTAATGGCTATTGCCAAAAAACTGCCTCCGCACCACCTTTGGTCAAACAGTTCATCGGGGTTCGATGATGTCAGATTGTCGATAAAATCAGATTACAGTATCGGCAGTGCAGAACTAACTGAAGCTATCGATAAAATCCGGGCCTGCAGGGATATGGCGCGCCAAGTAGGGATATCCGTCAGTATTCCAGGCCTCTCTTATGATGATCTGGTCGCACTTAATGACTTCTGGAAGCAGGCATGGAACCGTGACGTACTTGAAAGTAAACTGCGTGATGATATTTATGGCAGTGAAGAAGTCCGTATGCAGCCAGTCATAATGACGGAGGTGGTTCAGAAAGAATCACAGGCAAAGTTGAATTTTGCTATCTCTGTCAGTAATTTTCAGAGCTGGGCTACCGAAGCTAAACTGGCCGGACTGCATGCGCTGATGGAGTCCGGCTTCTATGATTTCTGTGAAGATCACGACAGGCGCTATGCATTCTACGAAACTGAAATGGCTGAAATTTTTGCTCAATCCTCTCCGGATCGTATTGATAAGGTTAGTGAGATATGGTCGTTCACAGTTGGAAGACCATATTATCCTTTACGGGTAATAGAAAAACTGAAGCTGCTAGGTTTTTACGATGAGGCCAGCAGCCTGGCGGAAAATTTGTTTTCCTGATGGCTGAAACTTCTTGGCTTCACATCACGGCATACGAAAGCTGCTTTAAGCGTCATGAATTACATGGCCCTGATTTATCAGGGTCTGCTACGTGACTCTAATTTTCTGGAGCTGCATAAGTCATGCGGATTTTGGCTTACTCGTTCTCACTGCCCGTTTTCTGTCCCGTATTATATAAAGCCCATATACGTTTCACCTGACTCACGCTGCATCCGGCAAGAGTTGCTGTGCGCGCAATCGTCATACCAGATTCGCGAAGGGCAATGATACGATCGTGTGTTTTGAGTTCCGGTCTGCGCCCTTTATACTTTCCTGAAGCCTTTGCCAGTTCCACACCTTGCCTTTGCCTTTCACGACGGGTTTCGTAGTCGTCCCGTGCCGTCTGCAGGGCGACCTTAAGCAGCATGTCCTGAACGGACTCAAGCACGATTCTGGCCACGCCATCGTGACTACCGGCTAATTCGGACAGGTCCACTATGCCGGGGATGGCCAGCTTTGCCCCCTTTGCCTTTATCGAATCGATTAGCTGCTCAGCCTCTGTGAGCGGAAGACGGCTGATGCGGTCAATCTTCTCAGCCACGACGACTTCACCAGGCTGCAGGTCGGCAATCATGCGCTGAATTTCAGGTCGGTCAGCCCGGGCTCCGGATGCCTTCTCTTTATAGACGCCGGCGACATAAAAACCCCTGCCCCGTGCATCTTCAATAATGTTGTTCTGTCTAGTTAGCTCTTGCTCATCGGTACTGACGCGTAGATATATCCGTGCGATCTGCATTTGTTAGCGGTCCTCTTCTCTTAACGTAAATAATCCCTAAGCACTTCCCGGCCACCGTTGTCTTCGGGCATGGCGCTAACAATGCGTCTTAATGCAGCTTTATGTAAGGGGGTACTGTCAACGAGTTCCATCAGCTGCTGCTGTGCATCTGTCGCTAGACTTCTGGCTGAGGAGTCTTTGCGGGTTCTGAAGAGGCGTTCCAGTAAACTGAAGTTTATCAGTCGATTTGTCAGGACATACATTGATACAAGGGCCTGACGCACCTCAATCTCTTCTTCAGGTAATTCACCGTCAGCACACCAGTCTTCGGGAGGGCTGAGATAGGTTTCATCGAGTGGATCATTTAACATAGTCTAAAGGGTTGCGAAGTGACCTCAAAGGATGTTTTTAGTCAGGACAGAACACTGTTACTAAAAGAGTCAAATCTCATGTACACCGTCCCCTGGATATCAACATCACCTCGAACGGTAATTTTTACGTCGTTAACCGGGCTAAGAAACGCAATTTTCTCTGCATCTTCAATCTTAGTAGTGCGGATGCGTACCCAGTCAGGTTCCCCTGTGAGCAAAATGCCATAAAGCATCAGGTTGGTTTCATTGACCGTTGCCACATGAGCAGTCCGAATCACATTGCCCGAAAAACTTCTTATTTTAGTACTGAGCATCCAAACCCCATCAATGTCAGTAAAGTGCTGGTCAATTTTAGTATACTTAAATTGGCCTGTGTGAGTTTACAGGCTAATAATAACTTAAAGCAGTTTAAATTGGCCATGTGTTTATTGGCTACTTAAAATGACCAAAATCACTTACCCACACTCTAAGTAAGGCTTATTGCTAGCTTGGTAACCACAGTAAATGTCACGTATGAAATAGTTAGATGTGAGTGGTAAATACCTGGGTTTTCATTATATTTCTTTCTATTATGTAGTGCGCTATATTGTAGCTTGCTTTTATGTTGTGAAAGATACATTCAGTGTCTGGTGTAAAGAGTAGAGACCTAATTTTTGCATTGAGTAATCATATCGGTGGGTATTCTATCGTGGCTTTATAGATTCGTTGGTTGGTGATTAAGTTTTCTTGAAGTAGGTTTGACTATAATTCTGGTTGCACACAGTTTATACTGCATGGGTAGATTAACGGAGGTTCTCTATGAAACACACTCCACAAAGAAACGCACAAATACTTGGCCTTCACTCACCTGCTTTCAGCTTAGCGGGAACTCGTCGACAAAAGGCTGACAAGCTGATGAAAATGTTCGACGAGGCTGAAGCCAGAATTTCGAGGGAAGAAAACTACCGTGGCGATAGAGAAACGTTACGTATCAAGGGTTGATTACACGGAAAGTTTTGCCTATGCCAGTACCAAATTAGGTTATGGTGCCGAAAAACTAGGTAAAGTAGACATCAAGCTTGGAGAGCGTCTCATTGATACGTTAACTAGGCTTGTTGAGAAGGTTGAAGACCGGAATTATTTCGAAATCTATACAGAAAATAGTGAAGAAGGTTGGGGTAGATTAAAAGCCAGCGATACGCTCAAAGACGACGGCAGAATGCGTGCCGGTCTGGGGTTCTACGCTGGCTTTTTTCATGGTCGTGTTATTGCTGGCAGGCATGATCCTCTAGTGGTTGTATCATTTCGTGGTGAAATTATTCCTCCCCCTGAAGGCTATGATTCAGCATTTGAACAAGCAGTCATTCATGCTGTTTCGGATCATAATGTACTGTTTGGTGAGGGGACTAATAAATTTGATGAGAGTTACATGCGAGGCTTACGGCAGGCTAACGCGGGTCACCTTTCTTATGATGCAAGTACTACTGATGATGATGATGATCAACCAGGATAATCGTTGTGATAGTTTCACTGAGAGATTGGTGAGACTTTAAACCCTATATGCTTTACATAGGTTCAGCTTAGTTTTCCGCACGGTCATTATTACTTCTTCTCTGTAAGGGGACTGTTAGTCCCCTTGCGTCCAGAAACACATCCTATATCAATTGAAGTTACAATAACCCTGCCCTGCCCTGCCCTGCCCTGCCCTGCCCTGCCCTACAGGTAACCTATCACAGTCTCATGAATATCCGTCGTGTATACATAAGGTATCCAAAAGGTATTCTTTGTGGATTTGGTGAATATCTTTTGTGGTTGCATTAGGTGCTCGTATCTCTTGCCTGTGACATTCTTTAGTGATATAAAACACTCAGTCCGCAGATATCTGATGCATATCTTAGGTGGATTTAAAGTGGGCACGTGATGGATTCAATGTGCACTTGTCAGGTATACACTTGGTGGCGAATATGACAGTTATTGTTATGGCACATAATAAGGGCGGGGCAGGCAAGACTACTTCATCTGTCCATGTAGTGGGCGAACTAAGACCAGCTAAAGCCCTGGACCTTGATACTCACAAGGGTTTCTCAATCATTCATGGTCTACGTCCAGATGACAGGCAAATTCCCATATCAATCCCTGAAACACAGGAAGAGTTGGTTCAGGAAATAAGTCCGTTTAAAGAAAGCGAAGACATTTTATTTATTGACTGTGGTGGCTTCGACTCCGATATGACCCGTACAGCCGTCGCTTTTGCTGACCTGATTATCGTCCCTGCAAAAGATTCACTTACCGAGAGAATTGGTCTGATGAGCTTTGACAGAGTGCTGGGAGAGATTAGTGACATAATAGGACAGCATGTAGAAGCTCACTTATTCTTGTGTAAAACAAATCCAAATAAAAAACATTATCCTAAGCTAGAGGCTCTGCTTCCTTCATTCAATCATATAAAACTAATGAGAAGTCGTCTTTCATACCGAACTCAGGATTTTGAAGAGACAATCGAAACTGGTTTTGGCATCACTGAGTCTGTTCATGGGCGTGTTACTGCAGGCGGTAAAGAGGTGATTGCTATGGTTGAGGAAATGCTTGAGATCATCAAGGCAAAATAAGTGGTCAAAGGTTCGCGAAGAATACACAAAGTGTATCTTTAGTGTATTCTATGCATATCTTTTGTGTGTTAATTATGGATTCACGGTGTACCTATGACTAAAAGACTCGATTTTACTGATCAGCATGAAAAGCTTGCCGGGCTCATGAGTTCAGCAAAGCTTAAAACGTCACCAACCGCAGTCGAGAAACCCGGTATCGATACCAAGCCTACCGCTAAAAGCAAGGCTCGCAGCAAAAATCTAAGGGCTGTACCAGAGTCCTACTTTGAAGCCCATGCGCAACTCAAGGCCTCAAATAAGACCTCTCTGGATTTCAGTGCTTATATTCTGGAGGCCTTACGTGAGAAGCTGGAGAGCGACGGGGCACTAGAGAACTGATTCACAAACAGGCATAAGTTGAGAGTACGCAATACATACCCATTGCATGCATGATGAATATCTTATGTGTATACATTGAATGGCCGGTGAATGCTTGATGTGTGTTGAAGTTATTAAATAGATGACTCAATAATATATTCAAATGGAGGAAGAGTTGAAAAGAGCCCTAATGCTGGTATCGGGATATCTCGGAATTATAAAGCTCACCGGCAAAGACAGAAAAAGTGCTGCTGAATGGGGGTTCCTGCTGAGCACATTGTTTATCGTGCCACTTTTTTTCATGCACGATGCCAGTGAGCTTGTCAAAATCGGCATGCAGCTGCTGTGGGGCGCCTGCGTTTCGCGTGCAGCATTCCTGGCCAACGGCGGCTGGAAGAAGAAAAATTCCGGATGAATGAATCCTTAAAGCAGATGAATCTATGAAAAGACAGGATCAACTGAACTGCATGCTGTCGCAGATGCGTGGACACGGAATGATGCTCACAACAAGTATCCAGTCAGCCGATATGTTTAAGGGCCCCGTCCGCAGGCGCCGCCCGGCCTTTGATGACTGGCTCCATCAGCTTTCGCGCAAGGACAGGGTTCCGCGCGGACGATACTTTTACAGAAAGCGCCCGGGCAAACCTTTGACCATTGTGGATGAGTTCTGGCAGCAGTTTTCATGAGAAGGCAGGGCAACAGATATGCTCTTGCCTGCTGTGCCCTGCGGTACAGGTTACATTACGCGCGCCACAGGGATGTCACTCCAGCGCGTGGTCCACGCCGGTGAGAGCATGTCCCGCTTCATTTTCCATTCCGTATTCACGCCCTGACTGGCAAACCACACACTGCCCAGCCCGGACTGATTGATCCCGTCAAGAACCTTCATCAGCTGCGCACTGTTTGCTCGTGGCTTATTCTCATCGAACAGATTCAGCTGACTTACGCCGTTAGGCGTAAAATCGTCGAGCATTATCCCGGCCTTCATGTAACGTCTCCCTTCAAGCCAGATGCGGTCGAGAGAACGCATAGCCACTGCAATCACGTCACGTGTGTCCTGGGTAGGAATCGTGAGATTCTCGCCGGCGCTATTGCCATAAAATATCTCACCCTGAGCATGCGGCGAGGTGCGAATAAAGACGCTGATGCGACGGGAGAACTGCCGCTCCTTTCTGAGCTTCTCCGCAGCCCGGGTTGCGTACTGACACAGCGCCTCCTGCATCAGCACCTTCGACGTAATTCTCTCGCCAAAGGACCGGCTGCAGACAATCTGCTGTTTCGCAGACACAAACTCTTCGAGGGGAATACAGGATTCTCCGTTAAGTTCCCGGACAGTTCGCTCCAGCACCACGCTGAAGTTTTTACGGATAAGGGCAGGGTGGGCGCGCGACAGTTGCAGGGCATTTTCAATACCCATCAGATTAAGTCGCTTACCGATGCGCCGGCCGACACCCCAGATTTCCTCCACGGGCTGGTTCGCCAGCAGGGTTGCGGTGCGCTTAGGATTACACGGCGTCAGGGCCAGTACACCGCGGAACTGCGGCCACTCTTTGCTGGCCCACTGAGCTGATTTGGCCAGAGTTTTTGTCGGCCCCATACCGACGCCGACAGTCAGGCCGGTCGTAGCCAGCACGTGTACGCGCAGGCGACGGCCAAAATGTTCAAAGTCTTCGCAGAAATCAATGCCGGTCAGGTCAAGGAACATTTCATCAATGGAATACTGCTCAACGCGGGGGGTTATCTCTTCCAGCGCGGTCATGACGCGCTGAGACATGCTGTGGTAGAGTGCATAGTTGGAACTGAATACATGAACGCGCTCGCTAAAGTCCTGATTTTTAATCTGGAACCACGGGGCACCCATCTTGATACCCAGTTTTTTTGCGCCTGCGCTGCGCGCGATGACGCAGCCGTCGTTGTTCGACAGCACGACTACTGGCTTACCGCGGAGATCGGGGCGAAACAATGCCTCGCAGCTGGCGTAAAACGAGTTGACGTCGGCGAGGCCAAACATGGACATGGTCACCTCCGGCGGGCCCGGGTACTGTTAAAGAACCAGGTAACAACACCGAGCAGCTGCAGTTCCTCCGGATAGATTACCGGATAGGCCGGATTCATCGGGAGCAGTGCCAGCGTGGGCTGTAGCTGCAGACGCTTGACGGTGAACTCTCCGTTGACCTCCGCGATCACTATGTCGCCGTGAGCCGCATTCTCTGCCCGATCAACAACCATGACGTCACCATCGCAGAGACCGAGGTCCCGCATACTGTTTCCACTGGCTCGCACGAAGAAGGTCGAGGCGCGCCGGCGGATGCAGAGCTCATTCAGATCGAGTTCTTTCTCAACGTAATCCTGAGCGGGGGAGGGGAAGCCGGCGGCGCACGGATCGGCATACAGCGGCACACGGACGCGGGGCGTAAACAGGGGTGGCCAGAGCAATGTCAGGCCTGCTGCATAGTTACCCGGATTCATGACCAGATGCTCCGGTTATGCTGTCGTGTTACTGCAGAAACTCTGTTGAAATTGCGCATAAAATTCCTCCTCTTATTTTACTGTTTATATGTACAGTATTATTGAGGTGAGTTAATCTGGCAAGAGGGAGCGAAGCGGCCATGAACAAAAGCGAAGCCATGTGTCTGACAGAATGGGAAATTTTATGACGGGCAGCCCGACTTTCAGTGCCAGGCTGATTTAATGAGAATGCGGAATGTATGTATCGGGCGTAAGCAGTCCATGCAGGCATCAGTGAAATGACGCTTCCTCGCCACGGCTGTTCGTTCCTCGCTGCGCTGCGGTACGCCTCAGCCGGGCCTGCGGCGAGCGTTACGATTGCACGTTCAGGGAAAGAAATATGCAGCCTTATTTCTCTTCGGGATTGCTTAATCCGGAAATGATACCCGGCGGAGAGATACCCATATAGAGTTTTGTGAACGATAAGGGCATTAATCTTTTTCTGCGGGTAAAGCCCCGATAAGCTCACTTCCCTGGTGATGAATATTGCCTACTTTTTTACTAACAGGATGCCAGGTAAATGCTTTTTCCGGAACGGCAGCATCATGGGCAATTTCTTCCGCACGCGCTGGGGACGTTTCATTGCTGAGCCACTCACGAACGGCATCAGGCGTAATCACCAGCGGTCGCCTGTCATGTATATCGACCATGCCCTGATTGCTGGCTGATGTGACAATCACGAATCCCTCTTTGCCGTGCTCCTGACCGTACGGCTGCCTGCCGATCGCGGCGAAGAAAAGCGGCTCCTTTTTTTTGTGAAAGATGAAGAATGGCTGCTTCTCACCACCTTCTTTCTGCCATTCGAACCAGCCGTCAGCAGGCACGATAGCGCGGCCATGATTCCAGAGAGGCTTGAACATACGGCCGCTCGCTGCCGTCTCACCGCGCGCGTTGATAAGTGGCTGCTTATCCCACCATTCCGGTCCGTAGCCCCAGTACACCGGATCGAGGCGCAGCGAATCTTCCTGTTCGTTCAGAAGGAGTACTTTAGTGCCTGGTGCTACGTTAAAGCGCCCGACAGGTTCCGGATCGAATGTGATTTCGTCCGGGCTCAGGCCGAGTGCATCAAAATAATCATCGCGGCTGCTGTACTGCGCAAATCTTCCACACATAGATACCTCCTTCTGTTGATGTAAGGATAGCGACGTATACTGATATCTGGAGTATTAATTGCGCCTGCGTGACGTACACCTTGTCGTTATCAGGTTCATCTCATAAGGCTGAAAAGCTGTTAAGAATGGAGCAATTCATGGCCTTTCAGAGTCCGGCCCAGAACTACACTGAAACGCGCCTTAATCTGGGCGATCTGGTGCATCTTTCTCCTTACTCTACCTATCTCATGCGCAGCGAAAGCGACTGTCCTGATGCCGGTATTCTTAAAGGGTCCGTGCTGGCCATCGACCGGGCGCTGAAACCGGCACACGGTCAGCTTATCGTGGCCGAGCTCGACGGGGAGATGACGCTGAGGCGCCTGCTGCTCAATCCGGTTCCCGCCCTGCAGGCGCTGGACGCGGATGAAACTGTTACTTTGCTTGATATAAGCCAGCCGCTTCCCGTATGGGGTGTGGTTGCCTACGCCCTCACGGACGTAGCCGGGGTAGGATTCAGCGGACCTGCAGGAGAGTGATTATGTTTGCGCTGGCCGATGCCAATAATTTTTATGCCTCCTGCGAAACCGTCTTCAGGCCGGACCTGCGCGGCAAACCCCTTGTCGTCGTATCGAACAATGACGGCTGCGTCATCGCGCGATCGGCAGAAGCAAAGCGGTTAGGGATTAAGATGGCCGCTCCCCTGTTCCAGAACGAACGCTATTTCAGAGAGAACGGCGTGCAGGTGTTCAGCTCAAATTACGAACTGTACGGTGATATGTCAGCGCGCATGATGGCCATACTGGGCGAGATGGCCGCGGGACAGGAAGTCTATTCCATCGATGAGTCATTCCTAGACGTTACCGGGATTGGCAGACTTATCCCGCTTGAGACATTTGGCCAGCAGATGCGTGAGCGCATCCGGAGAGAAACCGGACTGATAATCGGCGTGGGTTTCGGACCGACCAAAACGCTGGCCAAACTGGCTAATCACGCGGCCAAGAAATGGACGCAGACCCGGGGCATCGTGGATCTGTCTGACGAAAGCCGGCAACGAAAACTTCTGCATCTGACTGACGTCAGTGATATCTGGGGTATTGGTCAGCGCATCAGTAAGCGGCTGAACCAGCTGGGCATCACCACGGCTCTGCAGCTCGCAGACAGCAATATCAGCATGATACGGAAAAACTTTGACGTCATCGTCGAACGTACGACACGGGAACTGAATGGAGAATCCTGCCTGGCACTGGAAGACGCACCGCCGCCTAAGCAGCAGATAGTGAACTCTCGCTCTTTTGGCCAGCGCATAACACAACTGGAAGATATGCAGCAGGCAGTCGTACTGTATGCCACGCGTGCGGCGGAAAAGCTCAGGGAGCAGAATTCGCGCTGCCGCCATATAAGCGTCTCAATTGCCACCGGTCGTCACGGCGATGAACCGCAGTATTCAAATACGTCTTCACGCATATGCGATTATCCGACGAGCGACACGCGGGACATTATCGAATCAGCACTTCGTGGTCTTAGCACTATCTGGAAGGAGGGTTACAGGTATGCGAAAGCTGGCGTCATGCTGGGTGATTTTTACCAGTCAGGCGTGGCGCAGTTTGACATGTTCAGTGAGCAGCAACCGCGTGCGAATGCAGACGCACTAATGGCCGCGCTGGACGCTATTAATCGATCCGGGAAAGGAAAAGTCTTTTTCGCGGGTCAGGGTGATCGCGACAGTTCATGGCAGATGAAACGTGAAATGTTGTCGCCACGCTACACAACGCGAATGAAAGATATTCCAAGAATAAAATAATGCCGCGGCAGGAAGCCCATAATATCTGGTAAGCTAATTTTAGCTAATAGGCTACTTAGCTCCAAATGCGGACACTAATAGCTTTGTTAGTTAAAGGCCGCTGGTTAGGCGGCTTTTTAAAAACTGCTTGCTGGTTTTCTGATTCTCACGGAGGGCTCTCAGGCCATGTAAAATAATCAAAATAAAGCAATCACCGAGAATAACATTGCAAAGATGGTTGCCTTATGTGCCTGATTCTCTATGACGGCAATGTATTTTTTAGGTCTCTTTCCATGATTATTGCTTATTGTGGTTCATCAATCAGGATTCCGCCCCTCAAGTATTCATGCAGATTTTTAATATCGAGTTTAATAAAACCCACACAAACCCAGTATGATGCCGCCAGGCACAGCGGGACAAGCTTGATTAAAGTAGTAAAGTCGAGGGTTCCGTATGTTTCTTCCATAAAGCATCCTGATCATCTATTTAATGACCATATAGCCGACTTGACCCGAACCCGGGTATCTCGCCAGTTCCACGCGGTTTAGTAAGCCATTATGCTGCTGTTCGGCAGATAGACCTTTAGTCCACTGGCTTCAGCATTGATGAGAAAATCTTTGACATCTTGTGTAGGAACTGCACATGGTGTAATGGCTAAATTATAAATTTTCATCAGAGCCACTGTTCTGTGACGGCCATCTTCGATTACTGCATTTCGATTTGAGGTAGGGTACCTGACAGTTCCCGATGCTATTTCCCTTTTCACTTTATCCCACTTCACTGGATTAAGTGTGAGTTGATCAATACCCAGAGAAGAAAGTAGTTGCAGGCCATCAACGTCGTATGTCGACCATTCTCCAATTGCAGGCAATGTGAACGTCAGGCTGTTAAATTCAGGATAACTATACTTTTGGCATTTCGGGATTGCCGCGAGATCAGGAAACTTTACAGGGACATACTCTGACTCTTTGAGGTCTGGATGGATTTGGAAGTTTTCAAAATCATTCTTATCTATAGGACCAAAGTTAACCGCATTACCAGAATAAGACATGGCATCTTTACCTTAATAGAATTTATAGGGATTAATTCTGTATATCGAAATTTGAGGATAACATATGGCAATCTTAACAGAGCCTGCATCCGGAACAAAACAGATGGAATTTTTTCCGTTCATACACTATGTCGGATCGCCCTTACTGCAATGCTGAATACTATATGTTTTGCCTCATCTCAGCTGAGATGTATACCAGATGAAGTGACTATTAGATACCCTTCATAAAGCCGTCGCTGCGCTCCGGTTTTAACAGCTCAATGGCTTTGCCGGTCACAAAAACCTCCCTATTCAGATACTTCCTCCTCTTTGCAGGCCTGCACCGTGCCTTCACGTTAGCCGGGCCGCTTCGCCGGCAAGGGACGCTGACGCTCGCCATCCTTGTATGTTTAAAGCAGAACCGGGATGGGTCTAAACTTATCCTGTGTTTTTACTGATGCTGCAGCGCGATCGACATCCAGGGATTAACAAGCCCGCGGGTGAGCACTATGCGCAGCATCACTTTCAGCTATAGCCCGAACAATTGCCTGGTGCATCAGAAGCCCGTATCTGCAAGGCAGGGAGAACTGAAATGAGCGATAAAACAACTGTTGGTATTGACGTATCAAAGTTCGCTTTAGATATCTTTATTGATACCAGCGAGCGACTGATACATCTGGAGAATTCCGCCTCCGGCATCATGCAGCTGCTGAAGGAGATGGAAGGTCTTCATATATCGGGGGTTATCATGGAAGCTACTAGCCGATATCACTCTCTTGCTGAATCAATGCTGATTTCAGCGGGTCTGCCTGTTGCTGTCATTAATCCGCGACAGATAAAGAATTTTGCCAGGGCAATGGGTAAGGTGGCAAAAAGCGATTCTATCGATGCCAGAATAATCTGCGAATATGGTCGTCGGATGAAGCCGGAATTCAGACCTGCCAGGGACAACGGGCTTCAGGATCTGGCACTGCTTCTTACCCGGCGGCGTCAGCTGGTACAGAATCGCGTCATGGAAACTAACAGGCTGCAGGAAAAAAACGGGATGTATATTGAGACGGGGATAGCAGAGCACATCGCCTGGCTTAACTCACAAATTGATACTCTGGACCAGGAAATAAAATACCGGCTTAATCAGAATACTGCGCTATCTCCGAAGCGAAAAATGCTTGAAAAAGTGAAGGGTATCGGGCCAGTAACTCAGGCGGCTATCCTGAGCCAGCTTCCTGAACTGGGAGAGCTCACGCGCAGACAGATTTCGGCACTGGTTGGCGTATGCCCCTATGACAGAGACAGCGGGCAGCTTCGCGGTAAAAGGGCTATCTGGGGAGGTAGGGCTGGCCTGCGGGCAACACTCTATATGGCGATGCTTTCAGCGGTTCGGTATAACCCTCAGATTAAAGATTTCTATACGTCGCTCATTGCACGTGGAAAACCCAAAAAAGTGGCCATGACAGCATGTATCAGGAAATTTATTACAGTACTAAATGCTATGTTCCGCGATCAAAAGGACTGGGTGTATAGTTAAAGGGTTAGTTTCGGCCTAGGGTGAAGCATAAACTATGCCTCCGGATTAAAACCGAACGAGGTAATGGTCCATTTTGTGCCAAAAGCGGAAGTTAATAACAATAATCTGTTGTTATATAACAGGAAGCAGTTAAATCATAGGCTGATTAACGAAAAATCAAGGTGAGAGTTTCTTCTCCACGTGTAAGTCAATACGGATTATGAGCCAGTGAAAAGTGAAGCTGCCTTTGTTTCCGGCAGCTCCTTCACGAAGAGAAGTAGTTACAATCGTGCGTTTATCCATTCCCAAACCTGCTTACTCAACCATCCCTGATGATTTCCACTGGTGAGTTTAGAGACAAAAAGGCGATCATTACCATCTAGCTTAGCTTGTAAATCATTTTGCACTTGTTCAGCAGTTGATGTAGTACTGATCCAACGGACTGACTCTAACCCACTATCTTTTGTATTATCGTAACGCTCAAGGTGCTGAATAAATGCACGCCTAGCGGTATCATAATTTTGACGTTCTTTGTTCAGATTCCAAGTAATCACGTATACACTCATTCAGAATATTCCTTTAATAAAAAAAGATGAAAACTGTGTTTCATTAGTGATTAGATACTTGTTGTTAACAATCAATCGTGTGAGTCCAAACTCCACGCCAATTGTTTGCCAAATAATTTACAAGCTTCTGATTTCCGTAGAATTTAATCCTGCCTCCAGATGCGAATGCAAGTGCTGACTGGTCAATACGGAGCCCGCTTGCACGGGCTCTGTTTGTCAGCTGGAGTAAAAGACTATCGTTGTCCCCGTTGGTTGCTTTTGCATCGAAGACGGCAAAGTTTACCCATCCGCCACCAACAGCATGCTCACGCAAATGAGCTAATTTTATTTTCATAAAAAACCTCATGTAACTATTTCAGATTCAGACTTTTCAGCGTTGTGCTGAACTGTGCTTTAACATTATCGTTATTTTCGTGAATATTATAGTCCTCTTCTGCATAAGTATTATCACAAAGACGTTTGAACGAAATCGAAAATATACATTTATAGATTATCGTGATCTTTCAAAGCCAAACGTTATTTTTTGATCACGTTTGAAAAAACAACATTTTTCTATATTATCTGTTAAAATCTTGACGGGTACTGAGCGAGATTTATCATGAAAAAAATTGCTGTGATTGAAGATTCAAAAGATGTAAATGCAGCTCTCACCGATTTTTGCAGAAAACTCGGTAATGAGTACGAAATAGACCAGTTTTATGATCGAGCTTCAGCTGAAGCCGCTATTATTCAAACAAATTACAGCCTAATAGTGCTAGATATTGAACTGCCTCCTGAAAAAAATGCAGGGTTTGGTATCGTTTATACAAATGTAACAAACCATAAAAGCCCTGTGTTAGTGGTGTCAGGACTAGATCAGTCTATATATAAAAATTTAATGACTCAGCTAAATGTATGGGATTACTTAGAAAAACCCATATCTGCGGATGGTCAAGACTTTATTAGTTCTGCATTGAGGGTTCTCCGTGCAAAAAATGATATTCCAGTCAATCAGATCAATGATCTGATTAAGCATGATCATTCTACAGGTAAAGTTAGTTATAATAACAAACCGCTGAATCTTCCTCAGACAGCCAAATTAATACTAATGAGAACTTATGAGAGAAGGGGGGGGTATGTTCCTTACGCTGATTATTTTGATCTGGTGAAATCAGGTAGAAGTCCAGAATCAATCCGTCAGCATGTAAAAACCATAAGAGACGCACTAAATGAAGCTGGCGTTCAAAAAGAGCATATTATGGTTATCAGAATGAAAGGTGTACAGTGGCAAGATTAATCAGACCATTTTATCGTTTTGCACAAAATGTCCAAAGAGCCAAAGCAAGAATACTTGTTATAGGTACTATTATAGTTATGCTTTTAATTGTATTGCTAGGAGCAATCTTTGTGCTGCGCTTTAGTTATGCACCAGTAGTTAAACAGTATCAGGCAGGTATAGGTCAAACATTAAATAGAGTTGCTACCGAGTTTGAAAGTATTAACGGCAAAACCGCTTTTTCCAATATTAGCACTCCTGCACCAATCAATGGGGATGTATATTTATACAGATTACCATTGGATTATATTAACTATCTGCCAGGACATATTGAAGATCTTAAAATAATTAATGCTTGTACTTATTTTTATAAAAAGCAGAGCAAATCCTCTATCTGTACTGGTATGCTCGAAAATCGCAAAAATGGTTCTATGGCATACGTACAAGGTTCTTTCAATCTCAATGAAGTGATTTCTCCGCCTGTATACGCTAGTTCTCCGAAATCAGGCCATCATTTCATGTTGTCCGTTGATGCGCGTGGAGTCAAACAAGATTTCATTATCACGTTCGATAAGCTTGTGCGTACCAATAATCAGGTGAATCAAGTTTTACCAAGTGCTTGGAGCATGACGGGCTTCAGATATCTTGGAAATAAACAGGTGGCATACGTTAGAGAACCAGATATTAAGGGGCGTGTGTTAAAATCAGATAAGGGCTCAGGATTTTACGAGTATATATTTCAAGTTCCTATTGAGGTTTACAAAGCAGATGCACTCTCGGTTGATAAAGCTTGGCCACCAAAAGATATAGCAAGTACTAAGTTCAGCCTGAAATTCATCAGCCCCAAAATGGACCTTCAGGAAAAAGTTATTCTAGATACAGCTGATTTAGAGAGTACGCCTCAATTTTCCTTTAAAGGTATGGCCTCACATCTATCCGCAGGAGAAACTCTTACTTTTATTCCTTTTTCAAAGGAAAGTGAACCTGCAATTAAAATTAAAAGTCTGCAATCAGAAGGTTCAATTTTTCAGCGTAGCACTCGAGGGTTTATATTTGAGAAATTTTCAGATGTTCTTATTCGAACAGTATTACCCAGTATAGTTACCGAAAAAACTGTCAATTTAGCTGACGGCAATGTCATCAAGTTTAATGGCAACGCTTCTCTTGTGTTCACTGGATGGAAATCAGCTGCACAAGCAATTATTGTATTTGCATTAATACTATTCACATGTTTAATAATGGCAGGGTTAATACTTAACCATTACCTATTGGCACCATTGAACAACCTTAGGCGTAACACTCTTTACTTAAGTGATAAATTCTCAGATTCTGATAATTTTAAGTTACCTTACACGCTTAATAATAGAAGTGATGAGATTGGCGTGCTATGGGCAAGCATTCTAGATATGCATAGATCGATAACCTCATATGGTAGAGAAGCTCTTGAAAATACTAAAAGGCAAGCTGATTTTTTGAGAGCACTTGGTCATGAGATTAAATCTCCATTACAGGATTTGATAATCAGGCACAGCGATCCTTCGGACCCTAGTTTTAAAATTATAAAGCGAATAACTCATGCTTTAAAAATTCTTTCAACGACCCCATCAGGCATGAGTGCACATAATCCATCGGCAACTACGCCTAAAGAAGCTATAAGCGCATCCCTGGCTAATCTTACTCATGAGAACGTAACTGAGTATCTCAATAATGCTGAAGAAGCTTATTCAAACGTAGAGCATTCTGAGCGCGACAGAATGCTTAGGGTCGTCGCAGATGCAGATTTCCTTGAAGCCGCATTAACAGCGATACTGAATAATGCTCAGGATTTTCAGACACCCGGCACAACCATCACTATTAGCTCCTACAGTGATGCGGATTGGGTACTGATATCTATATTTAATGTGGGTCCTCATATCGAACAAAATATTATAGATGAAATTTTTGATTTTGGTGTAAGTAGCCGGTCAGGCGATAACGATCATCAAGGCATGGGGTTGTATTTAGCAAAGCAATATATTAAAAATATGGGTGGTGATTTAACGGCCAAAAACGTAGGTAGCGGTGTGCGTTTTGATATTAAACTAGTAAGGGTTAAGTAAGTTATCTTAGGGTGGCTACAGGGCTGTGTTTTTAGTTTTACTTAAAGAAGTGTTTTATTTTGACGTGCTTTTACTATAAATATGTTGATTGCCGTCTATCTACGATTAATCCGCTGGAGAGAGATTAACATTGAGCGCTATCCAACAAAATTCCTACCATGCTAAATTGATATATTATAGTTTTACTTTTCGAATATGGTTGATTATTAATGATCTATAAAATTGATACTGACATTTATGCGAAAAATATCAAAGTAAAACCGAATTTACATGATTCTTAATTTATTGATTAAATGAAGTTCCTATCCATTTTTGGCTCATAACGGACGCTAATCACCTGTAGTCATTTCACGCCTTTAAACACTCTCCCTGGTTGACATTAAACACAACTGCTCACCCGTTCACCGCCGTGCGCGGGACATTCAGTCCGCTCCGACGGCGCGTGCGGCTTCCGGTGTCGCCCATGCCTGCTCTGCTTTACGCCCGGCTGCTGTGGCGGCACGGCGCAGGTGAGGCCGTGCAACCATTGGCTGAGGAGCAGATGATGAAAAGAGAGCTTACCATTGCCAGCCTTATAGCCAGCTTGGCGGGATTTGCTCCGGACACCCCGTGCGTGGCACACATCTGGATGGCGGACGATTTTGAGGACATTGACTCAGAACTCTCACCACATGAAGTGACTGCAGCGATCGAACTGGCTGACAGGACGCTGGATGCTGATATCAGCCTCAGCTGGGATTTTATGCGCGACTGTGCAGAAAGCGTGAAGGCCCGGAGGGTGACAGAATGAATATCTGGCTTGTCAGTTATCAGGAAGAGGTCGGCAGCACCTCACATGAATTCCATATGTTGCTTAGCGGGCAGGACTTTAAGCTGGCCGAAGCAGCGTGTGAAAGGATGGGTGAAAACTGGTGGCCACCGGAACGTCCCGTCTGCTCTCAGGGCTGCTACTGGCAGTTTGATCGTGGCAGTGTCTGGCTCAAAAGCATCGTTCTGCTTGACGAACGTGAGGCACAGACGCTGGCCGGCCTGCGATTCCTCGATGAGTGGCAGGTGAGCGGTTCACCGGATGCGCCCGTCATCTGTGACCGTAGCGACTGCCGGTGGGAAGATTACCGACCCTGACCTTTTCACCCGATGCCGCCCCGACCGGCGGCATCTCATCTGTAAGGGATAAGATACCCTCTTAGCTTGCAAGTGGAGATCAGGATTTAGAAGGCCATTTTCGAGGGACAGGAACAGTGAACGTCTGCTTTGAGCGAAAAGCAGACCTTTTATAAAGCCTTTTTCATAAAAATACGGCTTGTTCCTTCGGGTTTGCAGTCTATACGTCCAAATTCTTCCCAACCGTGCTTTTTGTAGAACTCAGGGGCCTGAAAGCT
>Ga0256409_1000561_pt1 | contig 20765 bp, 19 predicted proteins | sample PhySR1_FD_185981 | JGI IMG/M metagenome (GOLD analysis project Ga0256409, IMG submission 185981) | Leaf surface microbial communities from sunflower plants in UC Gill Tract Community Farm, Albany, California, United States - DLSL S.R1 | ecosystem: Host-associated > Plants > Phyllosphere >...
AAAAGCTTAAGATAGAATCAAAAATATTTGAAGAAAATTCAGGTTGTATAGACGAATTACAAATAAGGTATTTATCCAGTAGCGCTAACTTATCACTTAAATCTGGTGATGCAAGTATGGCTATCAAACCTTTAATGGAATTAATTTTAATCCTTGAAGATAAATCCAAAGAAAATCCGAAAAGGTTTCTCCGGGAATTGGTGAACACCTATTTAGAAATATGCACTGCATCATTGCAAAATAATACTGAAGTTGAGTTGGCGAATTACATTGAGCTGGCAATCATCAAAGCACGGTCTCTACTTTCCTTAGAGGTAAATGGAGACCCTAGTCCGCTTGCATATGCAATAATGTTCAAAATATTAAATAGTTTACAAAATGGATCATTGAGTGCATCAGACTTAGAAATTTTTCAAGAAGCTGTTGATATCGTTGAAGATTTAAAGCCTGAAGAAGGAGACCCAAAAATTCGCGAAGGGATAAATATGCTTAAAGGCCTAATCGGCCAAAAAAAATAACTTGCTATCTTTTATTATAAAAGAAAAAACCTGAAAACACTCCATAAAAACTGTCTATTTTACATTATGCCCATTATTTTAAAGATCTTAGAGTTTATTCAGGGCATAATGTTTGTTTAACCCCATAAGCCAGAAATATTAGGTAGCATTATTGGCTAAAGAAAAACAGCTTTTTTAACATAATAAGTGTTATGCAACATATTTTCGTCCGTTACAAATCCACGTTTAAACACCATAAATCTATTAACTGTGCAGGTACGCAATGCGAATAAATGAACTGATGATACTCTCAGGATAAGTATGTGGTTAGATAGAAGGTACAGTAATCGCTTTTGTAATGTCTGACAGAATGATGCCGGACTCCTGCTACCGTTCTCCCGGCTGAGTGTGTTGGCATCATCAGTACCTGTAATGGTTCCGGTGACATTTAATACGTTGCGGAAGCCTTTTAAGCTCAGTCCCAATATAAAGGCGTGACGCTCAGCAGGTTGATGTCCAGCTGACTGTGCATCAGCATCACAATAAGGATGGCAGCAGTGCAAATCATCTGCGTCACTACTGCCTTATGAAGGCGTGCCACCGTTGAGATCCAGTTCTCGTCGCTAGGATGCAGCTTAGTGAGCGCGGCAATGGCCGGGTCACGCAGCCGCTTCTCAGCCAGTGAATCGATAATGAAAATAGTCACGCTCAGCACAAACCAGATCTGAAAAAGACGGTGCCAGTCATACAGCCAGAACATCCCAATGCCGCTCAGCATCAATGCCCAGCCGGCGATATTATAAAATCGGTCAGTCACAGTCAGCCCCTGCAGTAGCAGCGCTGCATTCTCTGCTCGACAAATCTTTAGCCGTGCGGAAAGCCAGGGGGCGAAGAGCAGCGGGCCAGTTGCAGCAACCGCTGCCAGTGCGTGAAATATTTTGATGACGTCATAGTTCAATTCAATTTCCTCCAGGTGTTCAGGGACAGGCGCTACTTTACTGGAGGTGGTTCGCCCTAAGAATGTTCACAGAACACATCTTATCGAATCAAACGGACAGTTTTGTGAAGTTATTGGGGCGCACTGGTCCGCTGATCCTGCAGGTGCTTGCGTATCTGACCAGGGCTGCTGTCCGCTACACGTCGGAACCAATGTCCGAATGAGTCACCGGAGGAAAAGCCCAGCATCACTGATAACTCTTCATTGGAGGCATCATTCGCCAGTCCCTGCCAGGCCACAGCCAGCAGCAGACGGTTATGCCAGTCAGTAAAACGCAGCCCGGTTTCTTTGCGGAAAAGGCGCGCAAGCGTGCGTTCAGTGGCGCCAACGCGGTGCCCCCATTCCGCCAGACTCAGACGCTGCGCGGGATCGGCTATTAGGCTGTCAGTGACCTTTTTCAGCCTAAGATCCAGCGGCAAAGGTAACGTCAGGTTGCTGTCGGGCTTCTCCTCGATCTCTTCGAATAACAACTGCAGCATGCTGTTGCGGCGTGTTTCCGACAGCGGTGCATTGGTGTCGGCGAGCCGATCGCATAGGGCAGAGATCAAAAACGAGGTATCTATCAGCTTCACCTGGGAAGTGAAGGAGTGACAAAGTGTCGGCGCAATATAGAGTACCGTCAGATCGACGCGGCTATAAGCCGCGCCCCAGTGAACAGTGTATGGCGGGATCCAGACGGCCATTCCCGGCTTCATGAGCCAATGCTGCTCAGGTGTATGCCCGTGCAGTACGCCACGTTTAACCAGCACAAACTGGCCGAGCGGATGGCGATGAGGCTCATTCTCCTTCGCCGAAATTTGTTCCAGCACACGCTCAATAATCAGCGCGTCATTATTTAACGTCACGGTATCCCTTTGTTCCGTTTTAAGGCTATTTCGCCGGATAAGCGCGGGGCAATAACAGGGTAAAGATCACCCCTATCAACATACTGACGCCAATGATAATAAAACAAATCGGGAAAGCGAGCAGGCCACTAAGATGCAGCTGCATCGTCGCCAGAATATTTACCCCCAGCGCCGCGCCCAGGTTGCGCAGAAACTGTACGGTCGCGGTCCAGGTACCAAGACGTTCCGGCGGCGCGGCGTTTTGCGCCAGCACAAGTGTGGCAGTGGCGGTGAAGCCCATGCCCAGACCGGTCAACAGCAGCGACGTCGCCATCAGCCAAGTCTGCTGCTGCGAAATGGCCCATGCCATCAGCAGACCACCGACAGCCAGCAGCAGCATGCCAGCTGCCGCCATGCGCCGATAGCCCGCTAACGCCAGCCTGGCGCCGCATATCGCCGCACCCACGACCCAGCCCAGCGCAGCCAGCATTACCAGCAGGCCGGTCGGGACACCTGTCGGCTGCTGGCTGAGTGCCAGCGGAAGCAGCGTGACAGACGCATAAAGCGCGGCACTGGAAAGCAGCACCAGCACGATAACCGGAAACAGTGTGCGCCGCTGAAAAAATGGCAGTGGGATCGGGCTACTCTCTGGCTGATACCGCACACGGGCGATAAGTGCCAGTACCCCAGCTATCAAGCCTACAGCCAGCATCGCTATCAGGGTATCGCCGCTTTCCGGTCGCGCCGTCAGAAGCAACAGGCAGCACGTGGCGACTATCAACGCCCCCTGTGCAGGAAGATCCAGACATGCTTTGCCTGCTCCTTTACTGACCGCCGGCGTTATAAACAGCAGCAGCAGCGCCAGCAGGCCAAGGGGAATATTCAGCCAGAATATAGCCCGCCAGCCGAACGTTGCATCCAGAACGCTGCCCAGCAGCGGACCAACGATGGCGGAGAGGCCCCAGACGCCGCTCAGCATTCCCTGCATCTTACCGCGCCGTTCGGCATCGAACAGGGCTGCCAGCAGAGAATAGGAAAGCACGATAATCCCACCAGCGCCGATGCCCTGTAGCGCCCTGGCCAGAATCAGCATTGGCATGGTCGTACTGACTGCCGCCCAAGCCGAGGCACAGAGGAATATCAGCAGGCATGCCTTTAGTGTTGTGGAGACGCCAAACCGGTCACCACATGCCCCGGCCAGTGGCGCCACCAGCGCCACTGGCAGTAAAAAGGCGGACATTACCCAGGGCCAGAGTGTCGGATGGCCTAACTGCTGGCTGATAGTCGGCAGCACCGTACTGACGATAGTGCTGTCCACTGCGGCAAGAAACAGTGCGACGATCACCGCCAGCACACCGACATTGTTTTTTTTAGTCAGCGCTACGGCGGGCGCTAAGGTGGTCTCTTTCATTTTCTCTCCTTACCAGGCGGTGTGCACGCGCGAGGCCTGAGAAAACTGCTGCACAATGGCTGCCGTTTCCTGGTCCATATAGTCGTCGACATTACGGATCGAGTCACCAGACTGCACGATCTCGCGAAAACGCAGTGTCATGTCCAGCTGCGTCCGGGCAGCGATATTGCCTTCGGTGTAGTCGAGATCGAACGCCGCTTTCACTGTTTCTGCGCTGGCGATTGCCAGTTGCGTATTCAGTGCCTCCGTCTCCTGCACCAGCTGATGCATACGCCGGTTTTCCGCCGCGCTAAAGGTGGGGATTATCTGCTCGAATATGGCATGATCACACTGGATATGGCGCGCTTCGTCCAGACCGTGGAAATGCAGCAGTTGTGTGAGGAAGCTGCGCTGCATCGGATCCAGAACCTTCAGACGACGCTCAAATACCGTAATGATCGACTCGCCTACATAGGCGGTGGAACAGAGTGCCGCCAGCTTGATCATCGGCGCGTCATTATCGTTGTAGAGCGCCACACGATCAGCGAACAGGTTGTTCTCCAGTTTGATATCGCGTCCTGACAGATGACGTACATATTGATAGAAGCTGTTGGCGTGATTGATCTCCTCCGAGGCGAAGCAGGAGACAGCATGATAGAGTCCGTCGCCCGCTTTAAACGGTGTCGATTCCGCCTGAAGTTCGCACAGGATGCGTGTCATCACTGTGGCGACGTGCATCTCTATTTCCGCCAGTTGCGCCAGCTCTTTATAGAGATAAGCGACCGCCTTATCTTCCTGACCCGCTTCACCGACCAGCGCCCGTGACAGAAAATCCAGCTCTCTGTCGCTAGCGGCCTGCTCCCATGGCATGCGGTTAGGATGCAAGTAATTAAGATGCGCGTATTGGTTGATACTTTTGAAATCAGTCATGATGCATTCCGTCAGGCCAGGTAAGAGAGAGCATTAAAAATGGTGCGGGCTTTGTCTTCGATGCGACGGCGGCCGTGCATCACCCGGGTGTTATCAATCAGCACGATATCGCCATGCTGCCAGCCGATATCAAAGGTAAAGCGATCGCAGATGGCATCTGCTTCACCCAACAGTTCGGCGGGAATATCATCACCATTGGCGAATGTGATTACCGGCTTCTCATAATGATTCGACGGGCCAAAAATACTGTTGGCGAAGTTGTGGCGCTCAGTCCGGTTCAGGCGGCTGGCCCTTATTGCTGGAGTCTGGAACGCATAGTGAATCGAGCCATCGTCGTTGAGGGTGATGCGGGTATTGTCTGAACCGGCGGTCAGCGACAGCAGATGATCCAGTGTGGTTTTCGCAAGGCTTTCCGGGGCATTTTCCTGAGAGGCCAGCGCGTAAAACGCATAGGTTTTCCACTTCTGTTCTTCTACCCGTCGCGTATACATAATCTCCTGCGCGCTAAATGCCCTTTGCGCTGCTGGGCTGAGATGCTTATAAACCAGCTTGCCATCACACACTGTGGTCTGCGAACCCTGTGTCGGTGCCTGCTGGCAGTAAAACCAGCAGAGATCAGGCCAGAAGGGGCTGTTGCCGTTTTCACAGTGCAGGCCGACCTTATCAAAACCGGCATCGACTTTCTGCGCGGTATCGCCGCTGAAGCTGCGCGCCGGATCGAGACTGATACGGCCGCTTGACTGGCGAACTAACTGAGAAAAATGGTCAATGCTGTGGTTAAAGCCACGCAGCACCAGATAGCCATGCTCGGCCAGTTGCGTCAGCAGGTAGGTTTTAGATAACAGGTCTACATCGCCTTCATTCAGCGAGGTGACTATCAGACCGCCGACGCGGGTATGGGCAGTTTCACGAATATTCATGCAGTCAAAGTCTCATGTTGGGCTAAGAAAGCCTTAACGGCGTTACGACGCGGTCGTCCGGTAACGGTAAACAGGCGCTCCATGATCTCCGCACTATGCGGAACCAGTAATGGCTCAGGAATAAATTCAATTTCGTTGAGATGTTCACGCGCATAGGCAGCGATGGCCTGGCGAATAGCGGGTGCCTGCCGTATATCCTCCACCACAAAAAGACCACCGAGAAACTCCTGCCTGTCACCGTAAACAATGACCTGCTGCACACCAGGAACGGCGCGATACGTGCTTTCCAGCCACTCAGGAGAAATGTTGCGGCCGTTAGCGGTGATGATGAGTGTTTTCTTGCGCCCGATGATGGAAATAAACCCATCCACATCCTGCGTGGCCAGATCGCCGGTGTGCAGCCACCCCTCATCGTCAATTGCGCAACTACTGGGATCTTCGCTGGAGTAACCGGCAAACAGCGAACTGCTGCGCAGGCAAAGTTCACCATCTTCAGCAATTTTCACTTCAACATGTGAAAGCGGTTTTCCCACTGTGCCGATACGGTTGGCACCGCGCGAGTTCCAGGTGGCAACCGAGCTGTTTTCACTCAGGCCATATCCCTGATAGACCGGAATGCCGTGGGCGTTAAGCACCTGAAGCACTTCCTCAGTAACCGGCGCGCCGCCCGCCGCCAACAGCGGAGGGACTTCCCGCCCAAATAAAGCCTGCAACAGGCCCGGACGGTCACCGTGGCTAACGGCATGTTCGGCTAACGCTTCCACCAGTGCTGGCGTCAGTGTCATTGCGCTGGGTCGTGCCGCACGGATTAGCATCAGACGCTGGGCCGCTATTACGCCAGGATGGCCCAGCGGCGGCATATCAGCGGGCGGCATTACCACCGCGCCTCCGGAAGTAAGAGGCATATAGAGAGCAGTGACCTGTTCAATCAACAGGCTGAGCGGTACCAGGTTCAGATAGCGTTGGTAGTCATCGGGTAGGGCGCACTGCCAGAGTGAGTCGACCAACGCATCCAGACCGTGTCGGCGGATCATTACCCCTTTAGGTTGGGAGGTGGTTCCCGAAGTGTGTATGATTTTAATCACACCATCCTGCGTGGTGTCGGCTGGCTGAAGGGCAACAGATGGAGCATATTGCGGCGTTTCACCCAGCGTTAACGGCACTATCACCGACTGGAGATTCAGCCCGCTAGCCTGCCACTCAGCCAGGCGCTGTGCACCTGTCGTATCTGTCAGCACAACCTGACAGTTCTGAAGCAGAAAGGCAGCCTGTTCCCAAGAAAACGCCAGCGGCACTGGCACTTCGACCAGATCTGCCAGCAGTAGCGCGATATCCGCCAGCACCCATTCAGGCGTATTGCCCATCACCATACCGACCTGTGTATGCTCGCCTGCCTCAGCCTGCAGATTGGCGGCCAGCTGGCGCGCCTCCTCAAGCAGATTGCGATATGAGCAGCACACCTCTTCTTCAAATTGGCCGTTATCTCTCTGCCGTAACTGAATAATCGCGGCGGCTTGCGGATGGCGCAGCGCCTGTGAGATGAATTCATTAATAATATTCATGCTGCCACCTGAGCGGAGGAAAGCGTGCAGCGTGAGATATGTTCAAATTCCGAGAAAACCAGACGGCCGCAGAAGTGATTAAACAGATGGCCGCATTGTTCGAGTAAAATAACGCCGGTCTGGGGCGTCTGATCATAATAACTTCCCCAGGCTGCGCGCATTTCTGGCGAAAGTTTTTCCGCCGATGCTTCGCTCAGCATGCAAAAGGGTACCTCATGAAAAGCCAGTAATTTTCTCAAGCGGCGTGTAGAAGTGCAGAGAATTGCTTTACTCCCCATAAACCAGGCGATAATCGGCATTAAACGAATTAAGTCGGCGGCTGCGTTAGGGTTATCTGACGCGAGAGAACCAATCTCAACCACCTGATGGCGAGACAGTTTTTTCCCGGTTTGTTTCAGGATGGTTTCGTCCAGCGGGGCGGAAAGATAGCGCTCCGAAAAAAGAGGTTGTGCATGCGTTACGAAGGAAATTCCGGTACAGGCGATTAATGCTGAAGTCTCTTTATTTCGACTGGCGATAATAATGTCAGGATCAGGCTTTATGTTCGCACCATAATTTTTGTTATAAATATCGGAAATATAACGCCGCGCTTCTTCAGCCGTATCGTCATCACGGCGAATAATATCCAGTGTTGTCGAAAAAATATCGATATTCTGCTGTCTATGTAAAAAGCTACTCATCCAAGCTTTCCCTCACAGTGGGTGATAACCGGGAAGAATGATAAGTTGCATTTATAAATAGTGACATGCTCAGCTATGACAAGATATCGAATGAAACAGACAACAGAATCATGAGGCTGCTAAAGTCATAGAAGTGTGATTTGATGTGAAGAAGTGTCTTAAAACACTGCAGGCAGGTGGATGTCACACCAGCGACTTGTCATCCGCAAAGTCAGCCTGCAGAGTATGACCATGCATGCGAGATTTAATTTAACATAAATAGCATTAGGCGCATTAATTCGCTGGATTTTCATTAAACAGATAGGCTCGCAGTTTTAGAACAATCACTCTTAAAACTAAATTTATTTAATCAAGTCCGGGTCAACTGCGGGTATGTCTGCACCATAATATTCTGTCATAAGGTGCGCCCGGGACGTCACCATGGATACAAATTCTGCGTCATTTCTCGCTCCCGGAGGTAACAACATAATCATCGCTACTGTATCGCGTTTTTCGAATAATTCTAGCTGGATAATAAAACTACGAAGGGCATAACGCGGAAGTCCTCTAACACCCCATTGCTTAGAGTCTAAATCCGCTTTTGACATAGCCAACTCTGCGTGATACTTACTGTAAAATAAGGGTATATAGTGTTTTTTTAATTTATCTATAAAACCGCAGTAATAAGACCCGGTATTTTTCCCTTCTCGAATTTTCATTATAGTCCAGAAAGGTTCACCAACATAAGACTCGTCGGGTAAAGCAACCGTCATCAGGCGCTGGGCAATAATTTCATTTAGTGCTGGTAAATCAGTTTCAGTAAGAAGCGTAATACCATAAGATTCACCAACCTGTCTGGCACCTTTTTGATACCCACTTTTAGATATCATAACCCCAGAGACGCCACCAATATCACTAATTTTAAAAGAAAATGAAGCAACGTCCTCTTTCTCCACAGCTCTTCCTTTGTGTTTACATTCGATCATCACTTTATGCCTGACACCAGCTTTGATGAATTCATAGTAAACGTCAATTTGATGATTAGCGCCAGATCTGCCAGTAACGCATACATTTCGGGAAACCATTACTCCTTCATCTTTCATATTTAAAAGCTGACTATAAACTTGCTGCACTTGCTCTTCCAGCATTTTCCAGTCCGTATTTTTACTCATCTCACAGATCCTTAATTCATCAAATCCAATCTTGGTATAGCGGAAAATGTCATGCTGAGCAGCCGATGACTAATGCACAAAGATCCGGTCGTAGCCGAGGTCCGCATAGCTATTTTTATGATGACGGTCCACCCAGAACGCGGTATCCATCAAAGCGTTGAGGTTGTTATACATTTCCGCCTGCCATTGTGTGGTTTGGAAGCGCCCATCATTTCACCTCTGGCCCCAGCTTTGCAACTACACGCACCTTACCAGTGTATATTGTTCCCCACCAAGTATGCAGGACAGAGTGCCTGGTACGCCCCCTGCCCCGCCCCGTTTCCGCTCTTCCCTTTACCATCATAGGGTTACACGACGATCGCAGCCCGGTTCAGAGGCTGACGCCCCGCTGTTTATTCGAGGCTGACCAGGTTATTCTCCGTATTCAGGAGAAAAGCCGGAAAACAGATCCAGACCGGATCCTCTGCGGATCGATTTATTCCCGTGGTTTTCGCTGGACAGACAGGGGAAAATACGTTCCACCCCGCCAGACAACGGAGATTGAAAGTTTGAGTACTTTGCCCCGCGAACTTATGCAGAATTCACGCAGCGACGTCAGTGGTCATAATGTGACCAGTTCGGGCGCCGCACGCTATTTTGACTACGAAAGCGCGGTAGCGCTGCGAAACCTGGCCGCCGCCTACGGCACCGACATGCCGCGCTACCTGCTGGCCCCCGAAGTGGCCGTCCTGCTGTCCAGTGTGCCCGATCTCCGCAAGCGTCTGTTCATCGATGCGCTGTGGAATACCGGGGGGCGACTTAATGAGATCCTGCCGCTTACGAAAGAAGACTTTGTGCTGGACGACCCGCTCACCGGCGCGCCGCTCTCCTCACCGTTCGTGGTCCTTCGCACTCTCAAGCAACGGAAGCTCGAAGAGGCAGCGCGCAGCCGCAGCCGCCGGCGCGGGCGCCCGACGAAGGAAGAGCAGCTGGCCGAGCGGGAAACAGAGGCGGAAATCCGGGACAACCCGCCGCGGGCAGTGCCGCTGACCGATCCGGGATTCGTGCAACGCTTAAGGGAATGGTTTGCGACGGCAGGCCTGCCTGCGGGGGCGCGGCTCTGGGACATAAAGAGTGAGGACACGGCGCGCAGCTGGATAAGTCAGGCAGTGGCGGCGGCGGCGCGTGACGGTGTGACGTTTTCCATCCGGCCGGTGACGCCCAAGACATTCCGGGATTCGTTTGCGATGCATCTCGTGCAGCACCAGGTACCACAGAAGGTCATTCAGACCCTGATGGGCCATAAGGACGCAAAGTCTACCGAGTGGTATACGCGGGTGTTTGCGCTGGACGTCACCCGTCAGCTCGGGGTGCGGTTCTCCATGGATCCACATGAGGCCAGCAGGCTGCTGCTGCCCCGCTGATCTTCGCCTTGATAACGCTTACTGTCTGAATTGACGGAGAAGGCTTTCCGGTAAAAACCAGGAAGCCCCCTGGGCGAACTGACAGGCCACGCAGAGTTTTTTGCGGGTAGCGGGTGGCAACTCATTTCATCGCCGGACTGCGAGCAGCGCCCGGTGTGTTGCATCAGGCACAACACAGACGTCGGTAAAATGTCCGGGTTCTTTACTGGCTCCCCTGTTCAGGGAATGCCAGCCATACCGGTGATGTTCCTGGTAAAAGAGCTTGATGACTTCATCATCTGCGTGAAGCGTCGCCGCCTCATTCTGGCAGGTAATCAGCTCAATCTGCTTCTCATCCATACGGTGCGACTCAATTCTGATGCAGGGACTCTCGCAGATAGAACTGCACACCAACGGTGAGCTGCGCCTTGTTTTGCTGAGGATATGCCTGTCGGGTCGTGAATTGTCTTACCGCAATTGATTTCAGCAACCGGGAAAAGCTATCCAGTACCTGACATACTCCTGCCTCATTAACAGGACCGCGGAGGATACGGGAAACGTTAATAATCAATATGCCTGCTGTCTGTGAGGGGTTCAAAACATGATGTCACGCCTGAAGGCAGGGATTAGAATTGTGTGACGTACATCTGGTTCCATAGCAGGTTATGCGGAGGGAATGAATAGACATCCAGGATGGTGAGAACGTTGAATCAGCACGGCTGAGCCAGACACACCATCTTTCCTGTCGCGGCTCGCAGAGAATTGCTGTTTTAAAAATGAGTTTTTATACGCGAGGTCCCCTGTTCTTTTATCATGCTAAGGCTGGACAGCTATGATAGCTCTGTTGCTTTGACCAGAACCGGCCCTGTCAGCTGCTGGCAATTAAAGAAAATGCTATTCGGGGAATTTCAGATTGAAATTTTCTTTCTTTATTCAAAAAAAACATAAGGTTAAAGAAGTTTTTTTGCGGGAATCCTCTTCTGGATTTCCCGCAACCGGCAGTAAGTCATGCGTCTTTTTCATTCACAACCATACGCTCAATGACGCTTCTGACAGCGGCATCAAGTTCAGCCTGACAGGCTGCAGAAAGGCGCGAGAATTCATAAGTAACCATCCGTTTATCTGAATCCGTTTTCTTTCTGGCAAACTGCTTTTTATCAGCAAATTCAGCCAGTTTTTCAGTCACGACTTTTTTGCCGGCCGACTCTTTTTTAGGCTCTGCGCTTTCAGCGCGAAAATAACTGATTATTTTTGCCTTATAAGTGGGATCACCCCTGTCGTAATGCGCGTCACTTTCGATACGTGCACGAACGTGGCCAGTTAACTCCTCCGTGCTGATGCCTCTCGTCCGGGCTCTCTCAGTCACCTCAAGCAGAATCTGATAGTCACTGATGGAGAGTTCACTGACAGAAGGAAACACCGCAATGATCTCTTCAGGAACTGCAGCCGCCTGAAACGCCCGGGTGACCTTGGCCGCAGAAAGTCCTTCTGCGGCGGCAATATCTGACTGATTCATATCTGCAGGATACATCAGCTTTAATCGTTTACCGAGTTCACGCAGCGTATGTTCTCTGGCAGTCTGAATGTCAGCGGCCAGTTGTCTGGCATCAGAGAGAGACAACGCATCACGCGTCACCAGCACTTCAAAGGCGGTCCCGTTGTAAAGACAGGCCGCCCGGCGGCGTGAACCATCGAGAATCTCTGTACGTCCGTCTACCTCCCGGCCAATAGCGGGAAAGAACTGCTGCAGTCTTATGGTACGGGAAATATCACTGACCGATTCGCGCGTCAGAAAGGCCTGGTCTCGACCATTAACGGCTGCGTCTACAAAAGTCTGTGCTTCAATGTCATCATGCAGAAACTTTGTCAGAACAAAACGGGCCTGAGTACCAGACTTCAGGGTGAAAACCCGCTCGCTGTCAGACTCGCTCATCATTTTCGAAAAACTTGAGTTACCCAGCTGCCGGCCCAGTTTCACCATTTCTTTCTTCATTTCACACCCCTGATGAACTCAATCCTTTTAAATACAGCCTGAGTAAAACGTTCTGCTTCCCGTTTTGCCTTTTTCAGCGCCTCAGCACTGCCCGGATAAGAACCCGGATCGGCGCTGATGATGGTATCAAAGCTCTCTCCACAACGTTCAAAGCCATCCAGCCGTGGCAGTGCCGCATCAAGAATGTAAGAAGTGAAGACATCGCGGGCCAGACCATGTGTCATCTCATGGTCACGCTTTGAGGTCATTTTCGACATAAAGCCTATATTCCCTTTTATACGCGGCGTAATTCCCTCTTCCTCAAGCTGCTCAATCATTTCAGGCAGTCGGGTAAGATATTTCAGAGTGGAGTGAAAATCCACCTGTGCCGGCGGTGTGGGTGTGAGCAGTAAATCGCTTGCCGCGAGAGCATTCAGCATGAAAGCATCAAGGTGAGGACCGGTATCGATAAAGATAAAATCATAATCCCCGCCAACACGGTCAATGATAGTGCGGCGCAGAACTTCTGAGGGTAACTTGTCCGGCAGGTGTTCTCTGACGAGATCATTCCACTGACTGGCAATGAAACCATCGTCTATGGAGGCGGGGATCACATCCACACCAGGAATGATTGTGGGTTTAATAATGTCTTCACGGAGCTGCTCAGCGTCAAGATCGTTAAGCATTGCCTGTGCAGCCGTCTCCATTATAGAGCCAATGCTGTTTTGCTGGCTGAGAAACATGGTGCTTGAGGCCTGGGGATCAAGGTCAACCACAAGGACACGAAGATCATGCTGCAGAAGATCCTGATGAACACGTAATCCATGTGCAAGCGTCACCGTGCTCACGGTTTTCGACACGCCACCCTTCAGATTCACAACAAAGATAACAAAGGGGCCTTCCCCGGCGTGCAAATCACGGTATTTAGGCACTTTGCGGTGAGCGTAAATATCAACTACGTCTTTAATGGTCAGCGCATAGTGTCGGGTATTACCGGCGTCTTTTCTGCCGAAGACATGCCCCTGCGCTTCCATTTCATCGATCGCCTGCTCAACTGCACGCCGGCTGAGTTTAGGCAGGTTCGCCACAGAGTTACGTGTGAATGTCTGGTAGTACTGATCCAGACCAAACTCATTTCTTCTGAGGGATATATCGTCGCTCATACTGCGCAACATTGCGCTGGCTCTGCGTGCAGTCTCGTCCACGCCACCATAATGACTTTTCATTTAACGGTTCCGTTGTCAATTTTTATGTTGATTGTACATGTCAAAAATGTCAGAGCAACATTTTTCGGAAAGACATGAATTTCTTGTACATGAGAAAAAAATATTGCTCACAGTATCACGTCTCTACCGGCAAAAGTGATGTCCTGTTAGTGAGTGAATCACAGTCTCAGCATAAGAAATGCACTGAAATTCAGATGGGTTTTACCCCACATCATAAAGCATTCAAGTATATGTTTTTGTTTGATTTTATTAATTTATTTCAGGCTGAAATTCCCTCTACTTCAGCGATAATACGCAATGTCTTTCAGTTACTCTGCAGCTGATGCCTGTACAGTTTCAGAAGTTTCGAAGGTCATTCATGCATGCTTCAGTAAATTTGGCAGAGGCACAATTTTAATTAAAAAACTGAGTACGGTTATTTTGGTAGAGAAGATGAAAAGTCTCATTTACTCAACCTTTTAGACAATACACGTCTGAAATAGGAGACTTGCAACCTAAAGCATCTAGAACTAAGCAATAGATCGTGTGTGCTGGCGGGATACGGTTGGCATGAAAGAGAATGTGCGCTGGCGGGATGTCATTTCCCAAAGGAAAATGTGTGCTGGCGGGTATTAAAAAGCACAGGACTTCAACATATGTTCTGGCGGTTCTGCTTACAGGCAGTTCCTCAAAAAGCCGTATATAACGGGCTATATGGAGCAACTGACTGATAAGGTGGACGCCTATTTACTTTGCAGAAGCAAAGAAATGCAGGCTGACAGGCTTTTTTCTTCATTTTGGATACAGAAATGTGTGCTGGAGGGATACGAGTTTAGGTGAAACTAAAATGTGTCATGGCCGGTTAAGCCCGTCCGAAAGTCACGATCATGTGTGTTGGCGGCAAACTGAGCTTCAGGAACTTCAGAAAAGTGTGTGCTGGCAGGATAGGTTATCCTGAATGACTCATAATTATGTGCGTTAGCGGGAGATTAATGTGTGCTGGAGGGGATCAGCTGTGCTTAAATTACCCGAGAGTGTGTGCTGACGGGCTGCTGTTAAGAGTCAGAGCCCTTAATATGTGCCCTGGCAGGTTTCCGGAACAATGCATTGACTGAGCATGTGCGCTGGCGGGATAGCATAATTACTGTTCTGAAGTGGAGGGCTGTCTAAGGCCCCCGATAGCACACATTCAGATGTCAGCTGGTTTAAGTTTGGGGTTACGCTTATGAATAATAACGAAATTTTCCCGCGCTTTACGAACCAGTGAGAATTCCAGGTAACCTATCTTTTGTAACTGCTCAAGCGCTTTTTTGATTGTGCGGTTTTGTTCGCTTACAGAACTGCTGAGAGAGAGACGTTCACGTAAACGTGAAAAGCTTACCGGAATAGGATTGGCTGGAAGGCTTTCAATGAAAGTGTAAATAGCCTGAGCCGCTTCCTTCTTGGGTAGTGCTTTGATTGCATGTTGCTGAAGAAGGACTCTGTAGTCCAGCTGAAACAGTTCCCAGAGTTTTTCATCCGCTTCAAGCTGGACGATATCTTTTTCAGCATCAAAGTAGCCTGTTTTCAAAAGCCCTGTCTGATAACTTCCCTTAGCATCACGTCCACGTTTGAAAGAAATTGATTTATTACGTAATTTCCCCAAAGACTCATGGATCGAAAGGCGTAGCCTGCCGTCTATACGTTTAGCAGAAAAGCCACACCCTTTAGCAAACTCAGTGAATTTCAGTTCAATTTTATTCGATGTCAGTCCGTGTCGGCTGAAAGCATAGATAACTCCTATCCACACTTTGAAGTCACTATCCATATCGAGTCGCGGACCTGAAATATTGATATGATCGTAACCTTCAGCCCGGGCAATCTCCAGCTGTGAAAACAATTCCGAAGCATCAACAATATTGTTTTCACCCTGTGATTTTGTGGGTTTAGGCACGAAAACACCAAGGCGCATCAATGCCACTGGCTGAACAGTATTGTTAGAATTAACTGTGAGCTGTTTTTCTTTACTGACCATGTCACTATAAAGTGCATCGCCAATGAATGACTTATCTGTCATATAGTTATCTCAACTCTGCGTCACAGGATCTTCCTGTTACTAAAAATGGCTTCTATCCCAACAGCACACACACTACATCCCAACAGCACACATTACCAGCCCACCAGCACACATGATTTTCCCTTCAGAACACATGTTTATCCCGCCACCACACATCATAAAAGTGCTTCAGGCCTTATGTGGCAGGGCCTGAGAGACAGCGGGATCTTTTAGGAGCTATAAGGATCTAAATTGGTAAGTTATTGGATCGAGCCTGTGCAAATGTGGATAAACGATCTTCTTTGCTAACGCGCCTGCGGCTTGTTCAACTGACGGCGCACACACAAACAATTTGTGTGTGCGCCGTCAGTTACCGGTAAAATCTTGCTGCTACTCCATGCAGTCTCTCATTTAACGAATTTCCATACGTGTGGCGGAACGCGATCAAACAACTTTCCCATTGTCAATTCAGCTTTACGATGATCATATGCTAAGTTAATTGCGAACTCTTCTTTCGAGTCACCTTTGTATTTCAGGTGCTCATATACAGCCTCCAGCGTATCAATCGAACGACAACGTCTGAATCGCATCAACCAATCTGTTTTTGTCATTTTTCCCTTATGCCAGTTCTGACCTGCAGGCGGGCTTTCACAGGACTGCACCGCTCTGATACTCATCATATATTTTAAACGCCCAGGTGCCGGTTCTGCCGAAGTGTCTCTGTACGAATTTACAAATGTTCCAGTAGCAGAAGCGCTTGAAAGCTATCAAAACGGGGTGTACTCGTAAGAGTGGTGGTTGATGAAAAAAAGTCACGGCAGCTGGTTACTGATTAACGGACTGCCGATTCGGGTGTTCCGGTCAGAAAGGATACACAGTAAAGTATTATGCATAACGAATTTATTACGACAGGAAAAAGTGGCGTGCAGACCGGAGCGTTTAATTACACCTCATCGGCTGAAAAACGTAATGCTGAGAATGCCCTGGTTATCCGGGGCAATTCATTTCTGAGTCAGCAGTATCAGAATGAATTTAACCGCCTTTGGGCAGAGTCATCGCCCGTACAGTGCAACTATTCATGATCTACAGGCGAAATATAATCTGCTGAGCGGACTGTATATGACAAAGAAAAAAGTTTATCCGGTTCACTTCACTGGTCAGCGGGGCCAGCAGGAGGCGTCTGAGGCTTTCCAGCTGAATGAAACATCCGCCTGGCAGCGCTGGCTTAAGCACTCCCGGGATAATAAAAAAACTACAGTGGTGACCTGCAGGTGTCTGCCGGCGGAAAGTGATCCTGTCAGGAGGCGCCTGAAAGTTCACTACTCCCGGGATACCGAACGCTGCTGGCTATCTTCATACGCGTTTACAGGTAATGAGCATAAACCTGACTGCCGGTTTTATTCGGTGTGCTCTGATGAACGTCAGGCAGAGATTTATCAGGGAGAAGCTGTCCGTGCTGCAGCGGATGGCACAATTGTGGTCAGACTGCCCACGGGCCTGCAGAAAAAGGCACCTTCTGATGTAAAACCGGCTCAAAATGTCTCAGATGACGAACCGGTCAAACGAAAACGACGGCCATCGATGAGCCTGCTGGGGCTTCTGCACCTGTTGTGGGAGCAGTCTGGTATTAATGTCTGGCACCCCGCTTTCGATAAAAAGAAACGTACCCCTGGCTGGGTGAGCTGGCACCTGCAGCAGACTGCGGCCCGGATTCGTATTGGTCGCGTGCCACTGGAAGAATCCCTCCTGCTCATGGCCCTGAAAGGTACTCAGCAGGTTATCGCCAACCGGGAGCATCTGAGAGCAGCCGAAAAAAGCAAAAGGCGACTTATTGTGGTTTCCATGTTGGCTGGCTGGAGTGAGGCCGGTGAAGCACGGCTCCAGGCAATGCTGCCGCTGGGGCTGTTTTCTGGCTTTCCTGATCTGGTTATGCCTGAAGACGTTCGTCACCGCTTGGAGCGGAGCTTTAGCCGCGAACTCGGGGACTGGCGAAGGGGAATGAAAGTCGTGGTTATCGCTGAAACAGAGCCGCCTGAAACGTCGTTCAGAAAAGTAGACGGGCGTAACCGGCCGTCGAGCTGCAGTACCGTGCTCGATGTGGCGCTGATGACGGTCAGTCCACGCTTTATTCCGCTCGATTCCGGCTATGAGGCGGCTGTCGAAGACAAACTATGGAAGGAAGAACGTGCCTTCATCAAGCCTCTGCGCTACGACGGTGAGGAAGACGTATTCCCGGACTTCGTTCTGAAGGACGTGAAAGGCGTGGATGCGCTGCCAATGGAAGTTTTCGGAATGAACACACCCGAATACCTACAACGTAAACAGGAAAAATCTGCCCATTATGATGTGGAATATGGTCAGGGCCGTTGGTGGTACTGGGAGGCAGCAGGCAAAATGGAAATGCCACCATTCCCGTCTGTCTGAAAGTCCTGGCGGGATTGAGACGTGAAGGTGATTAGCAAGTCACCTTCACTGGGAATATTTAAACAAACTTCAGGACCATATGAGACCCCTGAGTTTTTTTGACTGCTTCATCGATATAGTGCTGACGAACGGCATCAGTTACGGGTTCACTTTCGTAGGGGGGTTCAAATTGTTTCATAGTGCTTGTTTCAGCCACGAAACCACCCACGACCATTTCACCTTCTGCCCTGATTTTTTTTCCGTCTATATCGAGCATCACATATGAACTGGTGCCTGTAATTTTCATATCAGTTATCCCTTACAAAAATGACTTTTTCCGTCTGTGATACCGGATCGATTGTGGTGATTTTCGTGACGTTATCATTGCCCATCAGGCGCGGTAACTCAACGTTTTCCCAAATATTACCTTCACGCAGTGACTGTCCCACGACGGCCCTGACTTCTCCAGATACCTGTTTTGCATAAGATGCTGAGACGTCCTCCCAGGCCTTGATGCTCTGCGGGTTGTCGAAATCCCATTCAGGCATTTTAATGTTTTTATCTTTGATTGTGGACTCAAGCGTGACACCGCCCCGGGACTTGGCAATGCCTTCTGCGACGTCAGGGCCGCCGACACCTTCAGTTCGTCCTGACCAGAAAAAGGCACTGTCCGGATCGGTGGCCAGCTGGGGTTCTATTTCTTTGAGGTTGATGAGGCTCTTAGGCGTGTTGCGCCATGCATTGAAGGCTGAGCCTCCTTTTGCGCCGGCAAGGCCTCCAGCAAACGCACCGCCCAGCGAAAGCCACTTCTGACCGTCAGAACCTTCGCCCCATAATTTCCCGCCTATGTAAGCGCCACCATAGCCTCCACCCATGCCTCCCGCAAAACCAAGCAGGGCTATGGCCGGCCCAGCCAGAACGGCAGTGGCAGCGAGGCCTACACCCAGCAGCACTCTGTCAACCCAGTCCGGAATTTCCGGACTGATTATGTCAGTCTGCTCTTTACTGCCACCAATGTAGACGTTGGGGGAGCCATCACTGATTACACCACTGCATGTCAGGCGGTCCCCCGTCCTGGCTGCGGGAAGTCCATTGATGAATACGCGTGAAGACCCTTCTGCTACACGCTGAAGGGCCGTGCCGTGCTCGTCACAGTCACCCACCGACATATGCGACATCACCGCCGGCCTTCCGTTGATGAACACGTTTGATGAACCGGTGACCAGATGGCCGGTTTCGTGGTGGGGTGCCCACGACATGCTGCACAGAACTTCTCCCAGCCCGCCGCCACCTGCAGCACCAGCGATCGTCGCGGCCAGTACTACGGTTCCTACGCCCCCCGTGGCCAGCGTTAACGCCGCGCCGGCAATGGCCCCGCCTATCAGACCGAGCACCAGCCAGCCTTTAGAGGCAGAATGTTCTATGCCGTCCCCCACTCGTGCAGCGGAAAAGGCTTCAGCTGCACCACTCATTTTTCATTTATCCTCTGGCTGAGGTAAGCCTCAACAGCTTCAGCTGTATCCAGGCCGTTAACACCCCGGACACTTCTGGCCAGAAGCAGGCTTGATTTGAGTCCCGGAGTTCTGGCACCGGTCATCTTCCACAGCGCAAAGCGGCCAGCATGCTCGCCGTCAGGTATCGGAGACAGCATCAGCGGCTCGCCGGCAGCGTCAAAGAACAGATAACTGCCGTTCCTGGCCCGACTGAGATCAATAGATGAGTAGAGATCAGAAATTGAAGGGAACACGGTAAGTTCGCGGCTGTCACGGTCAAAGCTGAAGAAGATTTCCTGACTGTCGGCGGAGATCTGGCTGCCCCGCGCGGGTGAACCTTGTGCATCGTCCGGAAATGTAATGCTGTCCGTGATGTTGTCGTAGATGCGGCTATGGTAATCGTCAAACGCATCCGGGCAGGTGCCAATGAAGCAGAGCAACTTTTTCCCAGTACTGAATTCAGATGTCAGTACAACCCTTTGTTTCTGAAAGATGATTCTTTCGCCAGATTTGAAACTGTAAAACAGTTCCAGTGCCTGCCTGCCATTTATTTCGGTGAGCCGGGCATGATTAAGTGAGAGATCCTGCAGGGTAGCCTGCAGTTCGGATGACAGTCTTTGAGATACTGACTGAAGCGTGTCTTCTGCAGCAGCTGTTGCGCGTGAAATCACGAAGGTGAATTCATTGGCATTCGTATGGCTGAGGGTAAAGAGGTTCATGGTGCGATCGCGGAATACGTCAGGCACCGTTACGTTGCAGTCCTGCAGGGTATATTCAGACATCTAAAGCTTCTCCGTTCCGTGAGTCCGGACCAGAATATCAGCGTTTCAAAAAATGATCTCCCTATGATCCTGTCCGAAAGTTAATCCGGGAGGAGATGCAATAGGCCGGGGTGATGTATGCCTCAAGCGATATTATTCCGCGGCCTTAGCACCATCTGGCGGGAAGGCAACCGGTACGCCAATGCAGGCGTCATGCCAGATGACTTTCAGAAACGTAAAAAGGCGGGGTGGCCCTTTCCGCCTTAATTCAAATGCCTTAAGTCCCTACTGACGTCCGGTCAGTCTGAGCGCCCCCAGTCAGGTTGGCACTGAACTTCAGCGCAATGTCAGCAGGAAAAGTGTCATACTGTACACCGGTTACAAAATGTACCTTAAGGCCTGCAGTATCCATCACAAGATCTGCTTTATTAAATTTTTTATGAAGGTTAGTAGATGGAGAAGAATTAAGTTTCGCTTGGTCCAAAGAGGTAATCGACGGGCTGGGATACCAAATGTCATCTTCGGCATTTTCGTACATTTCAACCCTGTATTTTACGCCGTTC